>JAEEGI010013395.1_pt1 | contig 17397 bp, 13 predicted proteins | sample 8958751 | NCBI WGS metagenome assembly JAEEGI01 (sample SAMN16246545, study PRJNA631951) | gut metagenome | biome: gut microbiome; feature: rumen; material: KS-attached | host: Bos | place: Iran: Karaj | collected 2018-10
AGGATCAGCCGTATAAGCCAGGCCCTGTGCTTCATAAAAACTCCATACGTCCGGGTTGACAGAAAAACCGGCCTCTTCCAGACCGCGTTTCAGAGTCCAGTTGATTTCACTGTTGCCGGCATTTCCAATGGCTGCATTGCCGGAAGATCCGCCGTACACAAGTGCTGTGCTTGCTTTGCCGAGTGTTGTCAACTTTGCGGCGGAGGAAAGCGGAAGGGAACCGTCATTTTTCAAGAGAACGACACCTTCAGCAACGATCTCTTCTGTAAGAGCGAGTTTCTGATCCATAAAGGAATCAATGGAACGGGTTGCGCGTTTAAAGTATTCTGTGTCCTCACTCCCGTCACCGGTATCCACAATTTTGTAGGATGAAGTACCGAGCATCTGGTTTACGTCTGCCTGCGCTTCAAACGCAAGGCTTGTCAGCCCCAGCATCGCTGTGAAGATAAACACAAAAATCACGGCGAAACCGCGGCTGATGGTTTTCAGTTTCATTTTTTGTCTCCTCCTTTTCTCACCGATTTTATTATCGGACGATTGTACTATAACAAGGAGTGGGCAAAAAACGTATGTCCCAGATATCAAACGGCCTGAAAAAACTTACCGGAAACGACTTGACTGAATCTAGAGATCCTTTTATAATAAAAAAAGGAGGTGATGAAAGCTGGTTAAAAATGCTTTTTTAAGAGACATTTTTTCTGCTGCTGCATTTACATCTGGTATCCCGAGCAAGCGGATGCCGGTGGGCGTGTATTATCATGCTGATGAGCAGCCATCCTTTGTGCTTTGGGATGTAAACGAAGCTGAATCAACTATCCAGGTTTACAAGGCGATCCTCGGGGAAAAAGAAGTGTTTCGGACTGTCGGTATACTATCTGCAGGTAAGCCGACTGCGACACATCAGCACGATTATATAGAGCTTCTCTATGTGGTTTGCGGGAGTTTTACTGTACATATTGCCGGAAAGGATTACTGTTTTTCAGAAGGTGATATAGCTCTAATCAACAGAGGCACGCTGCATTATGACTATCTACCGGATCAGGAAGCATGTATCGTTTTTTTTATTATATCTGATGCTTTGTTTGACCGTCTGTTTTCCCATAGCATTCACAGTCCTTATGAGAACTTTTTGGCAAATCTTCTGCTCAGTAAAAGAGAAGATTATTCCCATATTCATGGGGTTTTAAAATCGCAGAATAAAATTCAGGCTGAAACACAAACATTTCATACTATCAGCACTGTTTTACGTGAAATTGTGAATACCCAGCCGGGATCGACACATATAGTCAATGGCAGTATAATCCGCCTTTTCTATCTTCTCGTTCTGGAATACCGTTTTGACCTTTCATCATATTCACAGGCGGATATGCGGAGGGTTTTGTATCAGAATCTTGTGAAGGATATACAGCTAGACTGTAGAGCTATAACGATTGATAAGCTGCAGAATAAATATTTCTTTAACAGAGATTATTTTAACCGCCTGATCAAAGAGAACAGTGGATACACTTTCCAGCAGCTTAGGCAGAATATCCGCTTGGAACAGGCGCAAAAGCTGCTCCTGGAGACAGAAATGCGCATTGAAGATGTTGCTCTTGAAGTTGGATATGAAAATCTTGGTTTCTTTTATCGGTTGTTTTCTGAGAAGTACGGCATGAAACCAAGAGAATACAGAATCAAAAATAGTTAACATAAACAATACAACATAATATAGTTTTAAGTCGTTTTTTAATCGCTTCCGCAGCAAACAACGTAACGGAAGCGATTCTTTGCTTTTTTTATTGATTTGATAGGCTGAAGGAAAGAGAAGGGAATATGAAAGAATTATGAATCTTGCAAAAATGTGGTTGACAAACGTAGTCTTTAATGCTATGGTGTGTATCGTCTAGACTACACGTGTAATTTTTTGGAGGTGACCGAATGAATTCGCTTGCCGAAAAGATCTCCGATTCCGAACTGGAGGTTATGAAAGTGCTGTGGGAAGCGGAGGACGCTCTGCCTGTCACAACAATCAGAGAAGTCCTTTCTGCCCGCAAGGGCTGGGAGGCGACGACAGTGAAAACACTGGTTTCCCGCCTGGTAGGAAAGGGAGCCGTGTCTCAGGAGAAACGGAAGGTTTTCTACTATGCTCCGCTGATTTCCGAGAAAGAATACAACAGCTGGGCAACCGGAAACCTGGTGCAGAGACTGTATAAGGGAAGTGTAAAGGATCTGGTGGCAGCTCTGGTCTCCTCGGATGAACTGAGCGATGAGGATATTGCCGAGCTGCGATCCATGTTTGTGGTAAGGGAGTGAGTTTATGCGAATTCTTCTTACCCTTACGCTTTGCGGCAGCCTGCTTTCGCTCCTGCTCCTGCTGCTGAAAAAATGCCTTGGGATGAAATTCTCAAGCACAGTCTACTACTATGCCTGGCTGCTTGTGCTGCTGCGGTTTCTGATCCCTATGCCGGGGCTCCTGCCGCTGAATGAGAAAAGCGCTTCCGCTCCTGAAACGGTACGGACGGTACCATATGATATTCCTGAACTGTCATACGGAGTAAGCGGTTCCGGCAGCATTCAGGACAATGGTACAGGGTACAGTTCACGCATGGAAGCCAGCACGGAGACAGAGAAAGCCGGTTCGCAGGCACACGCGACAAAGCAGGTACGGATCAACTGGAAGTCACCGGAAATCTGGCTGACGATATGGGCGGCCGGTGCCCTGCTGAACCTGATTCTGTACAGCACTGCCTATCTCCGCTTTACGGGCAGGATCCGCCGGGAGCTTGAGCTTCCGTCGGAGGAAGACCTGCGTATTTATGCCCGTTTCAGAGTGCGTAAGCCGAATCTTTACCGCTGCAGCTCAGTCAGAACCCCGATTATGGTCGGTGTTCTGCACCCGATGATCATTCTGCCGGAAGCGGACTATGACGAAGAAAAGCTGGATAATATCCTCCGCCATGAGCTGATGCATTACCGGCGCAGGGATGTTCTTTACAAATGGTTTGCCGTTCTGGTGTATGCTGCGCAGTGGTTCAATCCGCTGTGTTATGTAGTGCGCGGAGAAATCAGCCGTGCCTGCGAGCTCAGCTGCGATGAAATGCTGCTGAGAGGCATGGACAGAGAACAGAAACAATCCTACGGAAATACGCTGCTTTCCATGGCGGCGAGTGCCTCTCTGCCGGCAGGCGTTGTAGCAACGACGTTTGCCACGGAAAAGAAAACATTAAAGGAAAGGCTGGATCAGATTATGAATTCCAAAATGACAAAATCAAGAGTAATTGCCTCTCTGCTGGCATTTGTTCTGCTGGCTGGCTGCGCACTGTTTACAGGGCCGAAAAGCCTTGCCGACAATGAAGCGGCTGAGATGAAAACTGTGGAAGTATCCACAGTCGATGAGTTTGTTTCGGCAATTGCGCCGAATACGGAAATCGTGCTGAAGGAAGGCACCTACGATCTCAAATCAGCTGCAAGCTACGGAGGCAGTTCAGACAGCCAGTACTGGCGCTGGGAAGAGCAGTATGACGGCCCTCAGCTTGTGATTGAAGACGTGAATGACCTCGTGATACGCGGCACCGGAGCCGAAACAACCGTCATAGCTGCCGAACCGCGCTATGCGAACGTTCTTTCATTCATCCGCTGCCGGAACATCACACTCGAGGGGCTCACGGCCGGCCATACGCAGGAGCCCGGATACTGTGCAGGCGGTGTGATCTGCTTCATGAATACACAAAATGTCGCTGTAGACGGCTGCGGCCTCTATGGCTGCGGCACGATCGGCATTGATGCGCAGGACTGCCGCGATATTTCAGTTACCAATACTTCCATTTATGACTGTTCTCAGGGAGCTGTCTATCTGAATGGCTGCCGGAATGTGACCTTTGACGGCTGCGAAATCCGCAACCACTCCTCGGCGACAGAAGCTTCTGTTGGATGGCTCTTCTGGCTGGACAGCTCGGACAATGTCCGGATCGTCAATTCCGATATCCATGACAACTTTGCCCAGGTGATGCTGACAACCGGTTATTCCCGCGATGTAGTGTTTGCGGGCAACCGGGTAGCGGACAACGCTTTCCTCAGTGCTGTGTTTAATTCCGCAAAATACAGCCCGGTTGTAGAAGGCTGCACCTTTGAGAACAACTCCATCTTTACCTGGTATTCCGGCAACGGGATCTTTGCCGTTGATGCGGAAGGAAACACTCTCGGAAAAGATGACCTGCAGGCAATGAACCGCCGCACGATCGGTACAGATGAAAGCCTGCTCGCCAACGTCAGGCCGGCGGATGCGTCTGCTCTGGTAGCCCCTTCTGAAGACGGCGCCTATCACGTCAGCACGATGGACGAATTCCTCTCTGCCATCGGCAGCGAGCGCACCATCGTTCTGGATGAAGAGTTTTATGATCTTACCGCGGCAAGCGATTACGGCACCCCGGGCGGAGAGAATTACTTCTGGAAAGAAAGCTACGACGGGCCGGAGCTGGTCATCAGCAACGTGCATGATCTGACCATTCAGGGTGCCGCTGTTGAGGGAGAGAATTCCGCCAAGTACCATCTGGTCAGCGCAGAGCCTCGCTATGCCAATGTGCTCTCCTTCCAGTACTGCGACAATATAACGCTGATGAATTTCACAGCAGGCCACACAAAAGAACAGGGCGAATGCTGCGGCGGTGTGTTCTTCTTCCAGAACTGCAGCGATATCCACGTGCTGTCCTGCCGGATGTACGGCTGCGGTATCCTGGGTATTGAAGCCTGGAACTGCTATACGCTCACAGTCGACTCCTGCGAGATCTACGAATGCTCTCAGGGTGCTGTTTCCCTGGCCCAGACCGACGGTGCGAGATTCAGCAACATGAATATCCACGATGTTCCGAGCCCTTCAGTCAGATTCTTTGAATCCGGCGACAAGACATGGAACGGCAACCCCATTCCCGGCGATGTTGATGCTTTTGATGTGGATGAAAACGGCGAGCTTGTTGAGTACGACTGGCAGGAATATTATTACGAATATGCGGAGCCGGAAATCGATTACAACATGGCACTGCTCGTTGCCAGAAGCGAACTGAAGCGCCTGCAGGATCTCGGTATTATCAGCAGGGAAGTCGCGTTTGACGGCGAACTGGAGTATGCAGCCTATGCCGATGAGTATGCCACGGAAGAGCGTGCATTCAAACCCAGCTTTTACGCCCGTGACTATTCCGGAAAGTATATGATCAACTTCAGGATCGATAATACCGGAACCGGCGATGTCCGTTCCCTGATTATTGAGGCAAACCATGATGAAGACGATGAGCCCATCCCGGATATGGAGATCGAAATCGGCGGAGAGATCTGGAAGTATTACAACAACTTTGACGATATCTTCCCCGCAGACCTGACGGTCGGGGAACTGTGCGATAAACTGGCGCAGTACTGGGGTTACTCCGGCTGGACGCTGGCGGATACCTATGATGAGTTCTACGGTATGCAGATGAATGCCCCTGCTGAAGATCTGCTCGTCTCCGAGCTGCCGGAGGACAACTATTATGCCACGGTTTACTTTGACGGCGACGATGAAGGAGCCCCGATGTTCATCCAGATCTGCCACTTCCCGGGCAGAGTGATGTTCCTCTTCGGCGACGGCCACCTGCACGGATGAGTCATAATACAGTTAACTTATAATAATAAACATATATTAAATTACATATTATAGTTTACATAATTAAAAACCAGACAAATAACAGCGGCACGGGTGAGTAACCCGTGCCGTTTTGCAATAGCAGTATGCTGTTGAATCCACAGCGAGATACAGCCGCCATTGGAAAAAACTGGCCTTTTTACCGCCGGGTGAATGAGATGACGGAGAAACAGGCCGGGATTTGTGAATTACTTCATTTCCTGTCTGCTTTATCATCCTTTAAAACATCAGTATTTTCATAAGGGTAACTGCAGAGAACACTGTCCAGATATTGAATCCCGCAGAAATATTTGCATATTGAAGTGTTTTTTACAGCACATTTGTGTTCTGTTGACTTTTCTTCCTTATTCCAGGGGCACATGGTTTGCTCCCAATGAATATCTGATGGATTGCTTGTCAAATCAATATCCATATTTGCACCGCTTAATTGTTTCACTTTTTCGTTCATACATACTCCTTTATAAATCGCGGATTGCTGTATACTTTCCGTCACATTCGAAAAAAAATCTATTATGTTCCATTGCAAAGGATTATTCATCTAAAAAACGGCACTCTGCAGCTTGCAGAGTGCCTTGATTTTTCTTATCCTTACCGGATCTGGCCGTTGCCGCGGACGACGTATTTATAGGTGTTGAGTTCCTCAAGCCCCATCGGGCCGCGGGCGTGGAGCTTCTGTGTGGAGATGCCCATTTCACAGCCGAGGCCGAATTCTCCGCCGTCGGTAAAGCGGGTGGAGCAGTTGACGTAGACGGCTGCAGAATCCACCAGCGCGGTGAATTTTGCTGCGTTGCCGTCATCCTCTGTAAGGATTGCGTCACTGTGGCCGGTGGAATGCCTGGCAATATGGGCAATGGCGGCATCGGTATCATCCACCACCGCCACAGCCAGGATATAATCCAGGAATTCCGTGTCGAAGTCCTTCTCTCCGGCCGGAGTGCCGGGAATAATGGCGGCTGCACGCTCATCCAGGCGCAGCTCAACCGGCACAAGGCCGCGTGCGGCACGCTCTTCCGTCAGAAGCTTCTGCAGGCGGGGGAGGAAAGATGCCGCGATATCGCGGTGAACCAGCAGTACCTCTTCCGCATTGCATACAGAAGGACGGCTTGTTTTGGCGTTTTCGATAATCCTCAGGGCCTTGTCCTGATCCGCGGAGGCGTCCACGAAGATGTGGCAGATGCCGGTGCCCGTCTGGATGCAGGGAACCTTGGCATTTTCCGTGCAGCGGCGGATAAGGCCAGCTCCTCCGCGCGGAATGAGCAGATCAATCAGGCCGACGGCACGCATCAGCTCATCAGCACTGGCATGATCCGTATCCTCGATAAAGCCGACGAGGGCTGCCGGCAGCCCGGCGTCCTCCAGCCCGTGGTGGATTGCCTGTACAATGGCCGCATTGGAGCGGAAAGCTTCTTTTCCTCCGCGCAGGATGACAGCGTTGCCGGACTTCAGCGCCAGAACTGCCGCGTCGGAGGTGACGTTCGGCCGGCTCTCAAAAATGATGGCAACGACGCCCAGCGGCACGGAGGTTTTTTCAATGACAAGTCCGTTCGGCCTTTCCACCCTGCGGATAACCTGACCTTCCGGGTCAGGCAGGGCGGCCACTTCACGCACACCCTGAGCCATCCCGGCAATTCTCTCCGGAGTCAGGGTAAGGCGGTCAATCATGACACTCCCGTATTTGTCACGGGAAGCTTCGATGTCCAGCCGGTTGGCAGCCAGAATGCTGTCCTGCTCGGCAAGCAGGCGGTCAGCAATAGCTGCAAGAGCGGTGTTTTTTCTCTCCCGGGACGCTGTCAGTGCAGGCAGGGCGGCGCGGGTTTCAACAAGTATATCATGGGTGCTTCTCATATGGCTTTCCTCCCGATAAAGTGAGTTCCGACAGCCTTGCCCTCCAGCACATCGTAGAGGATGGCAGGCCGCGCGCTGTTGACGATCATCATATCCGTGTTGTTTTTCATGCAGATTTCCGCAGCGGCAAGCTTGGTAGCCATGCCGCCCGTAGAGAGCTGCGAACCGCCGCCTCCGGCACCGGCGAGAAGTTCCTCGCTGATTTCGGTCACCTCGGTGATCAGCTTCGCATCCGGGTCTTTGCGCGGGTCGGAGGTATAGAGCCCGTCGATATCCGTCATCAGAATCAGCAGATCCGCCTTCACACTGACGGCTACCAGAGCGCTCAGCGTGTCGTTGTCGCCAACGGCAATTTCCACCGTGGAAATCGTGTCGTTCTCATTGATGACGGGCAGAGCCCCAAGCTCCAGAAGGCGTCGAAGCGTATTGGAAAAGTTTTCATGCCGCTTCTCATCACGCAGGTCTTCGCCTGTGAGAAGAATCTGTGCCACAGTGTGGTTATACTCCGAGAACTGCCGGTCATACACATACATCAGCTCACACTGGCCTACGGCCGCGGCGGCCTGCTTTGTCGGCATGTCGGAAGGCTTTCCTTTCAGATTCAGCTTGCCGACGCCCATTCCGATGGCTCCGGAAGAAACCAGAATCACTTCATGCCCGGCGTTTTTGATATCGCTGAGCACTTTGCAAAGCTCTTCCACATGGCGGATATTCAGGTGGCCTGAAGGATGCGTCAGCGTGGAAGTGCCGACTTTTACTGTTATACGCATCGTTTTTTCCTTTCTGCGGGATGTATCTTATGCGTTATAGGCTGCCAGCACGGCTTCCAGCACCGCTGAGCGGAAGCCCTTTTCCTCCAGCTTGCGCACGCCCTGTATGGTTGTGCCGCCGGGGGAGCAGACAGCATCTTTCAGTTCGCCGGGGTGCTTTCCGCTTTCCAGGATCAGCTTTGCGGAACCATACACCATCTGGGCAGCCATCGTGACTGCATCCTTTCTGGGAAGCCCGCAGGCAACGCCGGCATCGGCCATCGCCTCCACAAAAAGATCAACGTAGGCTGGCCCGCAGCCGGAGACAGCCATCCCGGCATTCATCAGATGCTCATCGATTTCGAGGAAGCGCCCTGCATGGCACATGGCAGCGAGGAAGCTTTCCTTCTGGGCGGGGGTAACCTCCCTGCTGCAGCAGTAGAGCGTCATCCCTTCGGATACGGCAACCGGCGTATTCGGCATAATGCGGATGACCGGTGCGCTGCTTCCGAGCAGCTGCTGCACCTCCGCAACGGTTTTGCCCGCTGCCATGGAGACGACGACAGGAGCGGGGCTTCTCTGCGAGAAGGCTGGAAGGATGCCCTGAATCAGCTCTGCCAGCAGATAGGGCTTCACACCCAGAAAAATCATATCGGCTTCCGAGACAGCCGTGTTATGGCCGCAGACCTGACCTCCGATGAGCTTCTGGAGAGCCTGGGCTTTTTCGGGGTGCCTGTTCACCAGGTACAGTTCATTCTCCGCAACCTTGGCTGCGGCTTTTGCGAGAGCGGCACCCATATTTCCGGTACCGAGAAATGCAAGCTTCATATTGATACTCCTTCCGATGTTTTCAGCTGAGCGCCTGCAGGCGCCTGCGCCGGTGCTGATAAAAATACAACAGCTCAATGATACAGCAGCTCATCCAGCCGACAGGATAGCCGAAGCCGACGAGCAGCGGCGTGTTGGCAATGAAACGCGTTACCACAAACAGGTAGATCTGCCGGAGCGCCACAAACGTGGCAAGCATGATGATCATCGGCCCCCGTGAATCGCCGCGGCCGCGCAGAGCCCCTGCCAGCACGTGGTTGATGCAGTTGAACAGCAGAAACGCATTGTTGACGCGGATAAAGAGCACACCGTAGCGGATTACTTCAGGATCCGGTGAGAAAAGGCGCACGGCGGAGGGAGCAAAAGCAATCAGCAGCGCAACAATTGCCCCGGTGAGGCTGCAGATCAGCACCAGCGCGGCCACCGTGCCCTGATCGGCCCGGCGTTCTTTTCCGGCACCGGTATTCTGGCTGACGAAAGTGGTTGCCGCAATGGCCAGGCTCTGCATCGGGAGCATGACAAACTGATCCAGCTTGTTATAGCTGCTCCAGCCTGCCATACAGTCAGACCCGAAGATGTTGATATATCCCTGTACAAAAATGTTGGAAAACGCCGTCACAACGGACTGGAGAGCAGCCGGCATGCCCACGGCGAAAATCTTCTTCAGAATAAAGGGGTCGAGGCAGAGCTCCTTCCAGCGCAGGCGGTAGATATCCTTTGTGCGGCTCAGCAGTATGAGAATGAGCACACCGGAGAGAAACTGGGACAGGATGGTGGCGATGGCTGCACCCGCTATGCCCGCCTTCAGGACGATTACAAAATACAGATCCAGGATGATATTCAGCACGCTGGTCAGAATCAGAAAATACAGCGGCCGTGTGGAATCTCCTACAGCACGCAGGATCCCGCTGCCCATATTGTAAATGAGCAGCCCGGAAATGCCGCCTATATAAATCTTCAGGTAAACGGTTGCATCCGCCAGCACATCCTCCGGTGTGCTCATAAAGCGGAGCAGCGGCTTTACCACCGCAATGCCGGCAACTGAGAAGAGAACGCTCAGGATAAAGGTTGCTGCCATGGTGGTTTCAATGGCCCGGTGCAGATTTTTCATGTCCTTTGCACCGAAATACTGCCCGATGGTGACGCTTGCCCCAACAGAGAATCCGTTGAAGAAAAACACCATCATGTTGGTGATCATGGTTGTGGACCCGATGGCGGCCAGAGCCTGTTTGCTCACAAAGTTGCCGACAATAATCGAGTCGACCGTGTTATAAAGCATCTGAAATACATTGCCCAGCATCAGGGGGAGGGAAAAGAGGATCAGCTGACGGTAAATGGAACCGTCCGTCATATCCCTTGCTGTAGATTTCAGGCTTTCTGCTTTCATCACTGGATTCAGGCACTTTCTTTCGGTAAAGTAATAGAGAAATTGTAAAACAAAAACACCGGCTTGTCAATCCATTATCATCAAACCTGACGGGAAACTGCCGCTGCTTTTCATCCGGAAAAAACACAGGCAGCCGGAAAACGGCTGCCTGAAGGAAATGATAAACAGAATAATTACAGGTACTTTGTCAGAGTGAAAATGTTCTGCCCGTCTTTATACTCATAGTGCTCGTCATCCATGATCTCCTTTGCCATGAAGATGCCGAGACCGCCGATATCCCTTTCATCAGCGGGGAGGGTTATATCCGGATCCTGCTTGGCAAGAGGATCGTACGGAATGCCCCGGTCAATAAACGTGATATTTACCAGAGAGGGATCTTTCAGCACCTCTACGCGTATGGTAGCTTTTCCGGTTCCGGGGGCATAGGCATAGCTGGCAATATTGATGAAGATTTCTTCCACTGCGATGCCGACCTGCATCTGAACCTTAAAAGGGCAGCCTGCCGCTTCCAGGTGCTCGTCAACGAAAGCCTGTACCTGGGCAAGGTTTTCCGTTAAGGCATCAATTTCCAGTTCACTGCTCATTACGGTTAATGGCATAGTCTGTTCCTCCGTACTTGTGTCTTTAGGGCCTCTGTATTCCATACAGAGCATAGTCAGATCGTCAAACTGTTCCGCATCCCTGATAAAACCGTCGATAGCACTGCGTACGTTGTGCAGAGTCTGTTCCGGGTTGGCTTCGGGATGCTCATTCAGGACGGCAAGCAGCCGTTCCAGACCGAACATTTTCTCATCTTTGTCTGTTGCCTCAGGGGCGCCGTCTGTATACAGAAAGAGTTTTGAACCGGGCTCAAGCTGCAGCTCATACTCTGTATATTGTACATCATCCATAGCCCCTATGACAAGACCGTGTTTGTCTTTTATCAGTTCATAACCGCCGTCGGCATGCTTCAGAATCGGATATTCATGCCCGGCATTGGCAGCTTTCATCCTGCCTGTGGATATTTCCAGGATGCCGACCCAGATGGTTACAAACATCTGTTCCCTGTTGCTGGAGCAGACTGCCTCATTGGTCTTCGTAAGAATTTCAGCGGCGGAGCTGCCAAGCATGGCACAGCTGGCAACAATAATCTTGGTCGCCATCATGAAAAGCGCTGCCGGAATCCCTTTGCCGGAAACGTCTGCCATCACCATGCAGAGATGGTCATTGTCAATCAGGAAGAAGTCATAAAAGTCACCGCCGACTGCTTTGGCAGGATCCATCTCGGCAAAGATATCAAATTCATGCCGGTCGGGGAAGGCGGGGAAAATATTCGGGAGCATATCCAGCTGAATGCGGGTTGCCAGGTTCAGCTCGGTGCTGATTCTCTCCCTGTCGGCGGTGAAGGTCTCAATTTTACTGAGATAGTCGTCCATTTCCTCCGTCAGCCCGATGACGTCTTCGGAGAGCTGCCCCAGCTCATTGCGGGAACGAAGCTCTGAGAGACTGTTGACAACAGCTTCGCTTTTCTTTGTTTCCTTATACAGGCGGATTGCTTCCTGCACTTTTCTGAGCGGGTGGAGAACAAACAGCAGCGTCAGCAGCATGCAGACTACAGACAGAATAATCTGAAAAATCACGGCATTGGCCGTACTCTGCAGGGTGGACGTTTTAATGCTGGAGCTGATAGGTGACAGGTTGTAGGTCATACCGATGAGCAGTGTATGCCCGTCAATAAAACCAAGCAGGGAATAATAATCCTCATAGTCCCCGGCATCCGCCAGATGGCTGGAGTTCAGCACTGCGCTTCGCATGGCCTCCTGCTGGCTCTCCGTGACGGTGACGGTGACGCCCAGCGGATAAACTTCCTCATAGTTCGTTCCGCGCACCTTGCCTGGATCTGCAGCACTGAACAGGAAAAACTGGTTAGTGTATGGCTCTTCGGTCATCACACAGAACAGGTAGTCAACCCGAAAAGCCTGCTTGATCTCGTCAAAGCGGGTGATCAGCCAGGAATAGACAATTTCGGCGTACAGCTTCTGGTCTTCTTCCGGCAGAGATTCAAGCTCATAGGTATTGAGGTATTTCAGCTGGATTTCCGGATGCCTTTCCGTGAGCAGGCGGCATTTTTCTTCCGTACCGGTCCCGCGGACGAAATCGGCGTCATATTCAATATCGAGTTCATCATAATGCTCGTACCAGTAACGCATCAGCCAGTGATAGGCCGGATACTCATTGATCGCTGACGTTGCTTCCTTGGCGATGATGGCCGCAACGCCTTCCAGCTGCCGGGTGACCATCCTGTCTGAACGGATGCGCTGTATGCCGTAGGTAAGAAGCCCTGTCAGGAGTACAGTGACCAGAAACAGAACAGCAACCTGCGTGATCAGGCTGTGCTGGCTCTTCACTTTTTTTTGTACTTCCGGCATGGCACACTCCCGTCAGGCATTGTTTTATGCAGTGTTGCTTATTGAATATAACAGTATAGCATGTTTCAGGCATAATATCCAGCTTTTTTAACAGAAACGAAAATCCGTTCAGGAGCAAAAACAAAAAGAGCAGCCACAGCTGCTCAAGGTAGAAGGAAATGCATGTCCAAAAACATCCTGTCTTCAGTTCTGCCGCAGGCCGAGGGTGAAGGTACTGCCGACTCCCGCGGTGCTTTCGGCATACAGAGGAAGGGAGAGCAGATCAGCTGCTTTTTTGGCAAGATAAAGGCCGAGGCCGCTTGACTTCTGCCCGAGCCGGCCGTTCATGCCGGTAAAACCCTTTTCAAAGATGCGCGGCAGATCTTCAGCGGCGATACCGATACCCGTATCGGAAATGGTCAGTAATCCGTCCTGCACGGAGACCGTGACAGTGCCTGCCGGTGTGTACTTGACAGCGTTGGACAGAAGCTGATCCAGGATACAGGAAAACCATTTCTGATCTGTTACAATGACAATGTCGGTCGGCGTATAGCAGAGACGAAGCCGTTTTTCCACAAACTGTGCTGCCTGTTTGCGCAACGCTTCCCGGATCAGTTCGTCAAGCGGATATTCACGGATGACGAGATCCGTTGTTTTGCTGCTGATGCGGATGTACTGCAGCACCATATCCACATACTGCTCGATGCGCTGCAGTTCGGCTGACAATGCATGATGCTCCTGCGTGTCACCGGAAAGTTTAAGGCGCATCACAGCGATGGGGGTTTTGATCTGATGTACCCAGGCGGTGTAATAATCCTGCATGTCCTGCCGCTCGGCGTCTGCTTCCACCGTCATGTTTTCCAAGCTGGTTCCGAGCGCGGTGATCATTTTCTGATAATCCTCTTCGGAAAGAGAGCGGGCCGTAGGCAGTGTGCGCCATTCAGAGGAAATTGCCGCCAACGCGCGGGAACGCTCCGCACAGTGTCTTCTCTCCCGAATATAATCGACAGCCAGCAAAACTGCCAGCAGAAGCAACGCCAACAGGGAAGAATAGAACAATGCTTCCCTCAGAACGCCATACAGCGCAAACACCGCGGCGTTTCCTGCAGTTATTGCAGCAAAAATGAGAAGCGCGGCATGGTTTCTACGCAATACTTCTTTGAGGATCTTCATAAGATAATATACCCGCTTCCCGGCCTGGTCAGAATAATATTGGCAAGCCCGTGATCTTCCAGCTTCCGCCGCAGGCGTGTTACGTTGACTGTGAGAGTATTTTCCTCCACAAAGCAGTCGTCATTCCAAAGCCTCAGCATCAGTGCATCCCGGCTGACTATTTTTCCCCTGTTTTCAAGCAGTGTACTCAGAATGCGGAATTCGTTTTTTGTCAGTTCCACCCGCTCTCCGCCGATGTTTATGCTTCCGTCGTTCAGGTTCAGCACTGCACCGTAAAACTCCGTGGTGCCGGTGCTGCCGGAGATCTCATAACTGCGGCGGAGAATGGCCTGTACTTTGGCATTGAGCACCATAGGCTCTACCGGTTTGGAAATAAAGTCGTCCCCTCCCATGTTGATGGCCATCACAAGGTTCATCCCGTCCGATGCAGAGGAAAGGAACAGGATCGGTACCGTAGAGATCTTTCGCAGCTCCGCCGTCCAGTAATAGCCGTTCTGAAAAGGCAGCATGATGTCCATAATCACAAGATGCGGGTCATAGCTTCGTATTTCATCGAGTACAGCGCGGAAATCGGAAACGATGCGCGTCTCATTCCCGCAGTGTTCGAGCTGCCGCTGCAGCTCCAGCGCGAGAGCGTGATCATCTTCAACAAGAAAAATACGATACATAGTGTGCTCCTTCAAAAAACGGCTGCAAGCCGCCCGGCAGCGGGCGGCTTTTCGCCTGAATACAGGATTTCCTAATGGACAATTTTGTAGTAGGTTTTCGCTGTCAGGGTATACACTGCTACATATACCAGCGCAAATACTGCGAAGGTCAGTATGGTGCAGATCACGAACAGCTGCGTGTTGGTCAGCATCAGAATTTTCAGAAGTTTCAGCAGAATCGGGAAAGCTACGGCTGTATGGATACCTGCCGTTACGAGAGGCAGGAAAAACTGCAGAGTGAGCTGGCTGCCGATTGTTTTTTTGACCTCCCGGGTCTCCATGCCGATCTTCTCCATAATCTGAAAGCGCTCTCTGTCCTCATAGCCCTCGGAGATCTGCTTGTAATAAATGATAAGAATCGTTGAGAACAGACAGACAAAGCCGAGAAGAATGCCGAGGAACAGAAACGTACCGAACATCTCCAGCAGATTGCGGAGACTTTCCCATTTGGTATCAAAAGAATAATTGAGATTGTCGGGGTGAGCAGTTTTTAGCTTTTTAATGACCGCCTGGTTGAACTCCGTACCGACAGCGCTTACTGCTGCTTCATCGGCAAAGGTGACACCGATCCTATCAGCATATTCCGAAGCATACTGGCCGTATGCTTCCTTCTGTGCACGGTAGATATCCTCCAGCACCTCATTATCCGCGACCACAATACCAATCACATTCACAATGGTGCTCATATTGTTGCTGATGGGGAAATAGGAAAGAACCTCCCGGACACGGTATTCTTTTCCATGGATGATAAGCGTTTTCGGCTCAGCGGAGAGCCTGTTTACGGTCGATGCAACCCGGCAGAAAGCGATCTCGTCTTTTTCAAGGTTGAGATGTTTCGAAACTATAGTGAACTTTGTGCTTTCAAGCTGAGAATATGTGTCCTCCGTGATGAAGATAGCACCGGTAAGCTCATCCAGACTGTATCCGCCTTCAACCTCTGTCTTGGTAAGCAGTGTGTTATCACGCATCAGATAGGAGACAACCAGCATCTGTTCAGCTTTGGTTTGTTTGATCTGAAGGCCGTATTCTTCGGCAGTTTCCTCTACAATTACGTTCAGCTCTTCGGCCGGGATATGGATTGCTTCATCATCGTTATTCAGGTATGCGGACAGATAGAGATGCTGCGGGTAGTTCGTTTCCATTGTGTCCTGTACACCGCTGTAGAGGCTGACTGTTGTAGAGATCATGATGAGGACACCGGTGGATAGGATAGCGATAGAGGCGAGCCCTACGGCATTTTGCTTCATGCGGAAAAGAAGGCCGGAAACAGCGGGCATATGCCTGGGGTCGTAGTAGTACTGCCGGTTCTTTTTCAGACATTTCAGCACGAAAGTTGTACCGGCCACGAACAGACAGTACGTGCCGATGATGACGAGGATTACGGCAGCAAAGAAGAGGAGCAGGACCATCAGAGGGCTTTTGATTGTCAGGGCAATGATATATCCGGCTCCAAGCGTAATGATACCGAGGATCAGAAGCAGCCATCTGACTCCGGGTTCTTTTTCTCCCGTATGCTTTCCGGCCAGGAGCTGTACAGGTTTCAGCCTCAGGATGGCAAGGCTGCTGACCAGAAAAGCAATGAAATCAAGGCCGAGAAAAATCACCGCAGAGAGCAGAATTGTCGGAGCACTGAGAAAATAGAAACCCAGTACGATTTCCGAACGCAGCAGCCTGCAGATCAGCAGGGAACACACTTTATAAAACAGAATACCGAAGCAGAGCCCAAGCAGCACGGACAAAAGGGAAGTAATGAGCGATTCGGCGAAAAGTACTTTAATAATATGGCGCTTTTCCATACCAAGCACATTGTAAAGGCCGTATTCATTCTTTCGCTGCTTCATCAGAAAGCTGTTGATGTACAGGATCAGGATGAGCGACAGCAGCCCCAGCACGGCGGCGCCCATCCACATGAAGGTGGGCAGGTACGCGCCGCCCAGCGCCTCCGAAAGGCGGCCGTCCATCGCCAGCGTGATCAGGATATAAAAGCAGCCCAGCAGACCGGCCTCCGCCAAAACGCGCGGCAGATATAACCGCCCGTTCTTTTTGACGTTCTCAAGGGCGATTCTGGTATAAAATCCGTTTTTCATGGCCGGTCACCTCCCCGTGCGCAGCATCGTGAGGGTGTCGGCGATTTTTTTATACAGCTCCTCGTTGGTGGCGTCGCCCCGGTAGAGCTGGTGGAACACCGCGCCGTCGCGGATGAACAGCACCCGGCCCGCGTGGGAGGCGGCGTCGGCGGAGTGGGTGACCATCAGGATGGTCTGCCCCTGCCGGTTCATCTGGGAGAACACCCGCAGCAGCTCCGCGGAGGACTGGGAATCCAGCGCGCCGGTGGGCTCGTCCGCCAGGATCAGCTTCGGATTCGTGATCAGCGCCCGCGCGGCGGCGGCCCGCTGCTTCTGCCCGCCGGAGACCTCGTAGGGATATTTGTTCAGGACGTCCGCGATACCCAGGGGGCCTGTCACCTGCATCAGGCGCGTCTGCATTTCAGAGATGCCCGCGCCGCCCAGCACCAGCGGCAGCAGAATGTTGTCTTTCAGCGTGAAGGTGTCCAGCAGGTTGAACTCCTGAAACACGAAGCCCAGATTATTGCGGCGGAAGGCGGCCAGTTCGTTTTCCTTTACCGCGTCAAGGCGTTTGCCTTCCAGTTCCACGGATCCGCCGGTGGGCT
>JAEEGI010013400.1_pt1 | contig 17394 bp, 16 predicted proteins | sample 8958751 | NCBI WGS metagenome assembly JAEEGI01 (sample SAMN16246545, study PRJNA631951) | gut metagenome | biome: gut microbiome; feature: rumen; material: KS-attached | host: Bos | place: Iran: Karaj | collected 2018-10
TCAAATTCCCCTGTCTCGGCGCTGACCATGCCACCGGTGGTGGCGTTCGTGTACTCATGGGACTTGACGCCGCAGAGCCTGTACATCAGGTACTCCGGGATCATCAGGAAATCGGTCACACCTTCGAGACGTCCGGCCAGTTTGTCGGTGTACAGTTGGTAGACTGTATTGAATGGCTGGAACTGGATGCCAGTGCGGCGATAGAGCTCTGAGAAGGAGATCTTCTCATGAACCGCGGGGATCACCGCCTCGGTGCGGCTGTCACGGTAGGCGTAGCAGGGATACACTTCCTCGTCGCCTTTCATGAGCACATAGTCAACACCCCAGGTGTCGACCGAGAGGCTCTCGATCACCGGGTACTTTTCCTTTGCGATCGCGATGCCCTGCTTTACATGGCTGAGCAGCGCGTCAATGTCCCAGGTCAGATGCCCGTCAAGTTCGGTCACGCCGTTGGGGAAACGATAGAGTTCTTCAGTTTTGATTTCTCCATTCTCTGTCCAGCCGACAATGTGTCGTCCGGAAGAGGCACCGATATCAACTGCGAGATACACTTTCATGCTGCAGTCCCCCTTTGTTTCTTTGTCAGTTTTTTGCTTTGTCAATATATTATCTTAAAAATCACTGTCAGGCAATATCCGTATTTGGCTGAAAAAGTATCCTTATTTGCAAATCAGGCTTTGTCCCGGTATTTCTTTGCCGTTGTTCCGAAAGTCTCCGCAAAAAGCCGGTGAAAATAGGTGAGGTTTTCGTATCCGACACTGCGCGCGATCTCGTCTACTTTTCTGTCGGTGTTCTTCAGCAGCCACGATGCCTGGCTCATGCGCCGTTCCTGTACAAGCTCAGTATAAGTCTTCCCCGTTTTCTGCCGGATCAGTCGGGAGAGCGCCGTCAGCTCATAGGGAATCTCCTCCGAAAGCTCCGACAGGCTGCCGTCCCGGTAGTGTGCTTCGATGTAGCGGAGCGCATGCAGAAGCGTTGTCTGTTCGGAATTGGCCATGGCGATGGTGTCGGTATGGTTCAGGAGCTGCAGGAACAGCAAGCCCATCGTCATCTGCAGGATGCCGCGCCGGTTGGGGATCTCCTCCTGCAGTGTATACAGCATATTCTCGATCAGATTCTGGATCGGAAGGATCTCCGCTACACGAAAATGCAGATAACCGGACTCATTTTCGCCGTAGAGGCAGCCGAGAATAAACTGGTGAAGCGGGGTCTCGCTTTCACCAAGGTATGGGAGAATACTGGAGAAAAACACCGGTCGCACGATAAAGTTGACAGCGAGATCGTTCTTTCCTGCCGCTTCGATCTTCTGGCGGGCGTTCTGGCCGAGGATCAGCAACTCCCCTTCCTGCAGGACCAGGCGGGTATCATTGATGATATGGGTGGTCGAGCCCTGGCACATATATACCATTTCCACATAATCATGGCTGTGCTCGGGAAACGCAATAAAACGTGTATGCGGCCGGATGGTGATGTTTTTCCCGGACTCCAGCAGCTTAGCGCCGGTGATGACATCACGGCTGCCGTCCATATACAGGTCACGGTTGATCTTTGTCTCGCCGGCGAGGATCGCACGCTCTTCATCGGTAAGTACTGAGAGCTGCTCCACAAGATGCTGATCGATCATAAAAATGACCTCCCTTGACATTCTGGTCTTATTGTATCAGCATTCTCTATTACGGTCAAACCTCTCTGAAAAAATAATCCGGAGAGGACATTCGTCCTCTCCGGGCATTGTCTGATCTTTTGTTTTTTACTTCAGCATATGTTTGGAGAAATACTCCTTCGTCAGCTTGGCGACCACGCCGGAAAGTACCAGCAGCGCAAGCAGGTTCGGGATCGCCATCAGGCCATTGAGCGTGTCGGCGATGTCCCACATCAGTGTTCCGGAACCGACAGCGCCGACAATGCAGACAAGCGCGAAGAGCACTTTGTAGAGGAAGATCACCGTCTTGCTGTTCTTCGTGATATAGCCCCAGCAGTTTTCTCCGTAGTAGGCCCAGGAGAGGATGGTGGAAAGAGCAAAGAACAGGAGGCTCAGCTCGATGATCTTGCCGCCCAGCGTGCCGGGCAGGATGGAGTTGAACGCCGCCGCTGCCGCAGCGCCTTTGGAGGTAAAGTTGGAAAGGCCGCCGTTTACGTCCAGGATACCGGAAAGGAGCACGGCAAACGCCGTGATGGAGCAGATCACGATGGTATCGATGAACACTTCAAAGACACCCCAGATCGCCTGCTCGCACGGTTCTTCTGTAGAGGAGGCAGCATGCGCGATAGGCGCAGAGCCGAGGCCCGCTTCGTTGGAGAACACGCCGCGGGCAAAGCCCTGCCGCATGGCCATCATGATCGTGTAGCCGAAGAGTCCGCCGCCGACGCTCTTGAACGAAAACGCACCGGCAAAGATCTGGCCGAAAACTGCGGGAATCTGCCCAATCCGCATGATGATCACAACGATACCAGCAATGATATAAAACACCGACATGAACGGGACCAGCAGAGATGTTACCTTGCCGATGCGCTTGATGCCGCCAAGTGTGACCAGCGCAACGATCACGGCGATCACGATGCCGGAGGCAAGGGGCGGAATGCGGAACAGGTCGCTCAGTGCGCCGGAGATCTCGCTGCTCTGGGCAATGTTACCGATGCCAAAGGAGGCAAGACCGCCGAGCAAACAGAAGATGACAGAGAGCCATTTCCAGCCTTTTCCGATGCCGTTTTCAATGTAGTACATCGGGCCGCCGTGGTAGACACCGTTTTCGTCTTTCACGCGGTACTTCATGGCGAGCACGATCTCGGCATATTTCGTAACCATACCGAAAAAGGCGGCTACCCACATCCAGAACACCGCGCCGGCACCGCCGGTGAAGATGGCGCCCGTAACGCCGGCGATGTTGCCGGTTCCGACCGTGCCTGCCAGAGCCGTAGTGACAGCCTCAAACGGGGAAATGTTAGCACCGTGGTCTTTCGCCTCTTTCTTCCGGAACAGCGAGCCGACTGTGTTTTTCAGAATCCTGCCGAAGTGTGTGACCTGAAGCCACTTCACCTTTACCGTAAGATAGACGCCGGTGCCCACCAGCAACAGGAGCATCAGAGGTCCCCACGCAAAATTGTTGACTGCGCCGTTGATCGCTTCGATTTTTGCTACAAATCCTTCCATTTCTCTTTCTCCATTCTTTTGAAGAATTATCCAACCCGGAAAAAGAAAAGAGCTGCTCACAAAATGAGCAACTCCGGATCAATAATCAGAAAGGCACAAATGCCTGCCTGACGGTTCCGCTCTGTCCTTTTGCCTGAGAGATTCGGCCTTCGCCTTGCCCCTTCGGCACCCGTTGATCGGGATTCTCCAGAGTTCCTCCGCTGCCGGTCTCATGAACGATTCCTGCAGCTTCCTTGGTGTTAGATTACTGTAAGCATAAATCTTTTTTCCTGTTTTTGCAACTATTTTTCTGTTACTCAGGGCAAATTCTGCTTTCTTAACCATCTGCTGAGGGATTCCAAGATCGTTTTCTACGTTTTCTCCAAAAATGCGAGTTCAATATTTCCTGGTTTTCTGAATCAAAGACGGGCAGGTATCTCTGCCCGTCTTTGAACTATCACCTGTTTTCTCTACGAGATCAGCCTGTCACAAACTTTCTGCGCAGGATCTCGTCGATCCACTCCGCCGTAACGGTACCCTGACACTTTGCGATGCTGCCGTTACCGATCCAGCGTCCATGTGCAGCAGTGACCTGCTCTTCCGTCATCGTTACCGGGCAGGCCGGCGTCAGATTTTTCAGAAGGCGGACGACTTCCTCTTCCCCGCAGCCGATCCGTTCCTCGTACTCCTTCATCAGCTCCGGCACCGCTGCGCGGTTATAGGCGAGGAAGTCTTCCTGAAAGACAGCACATGCCGTTCCATGCGGGATACGGAACTGTTCGGTCAGCAGATAGCCGACCGTGTGCGGGAAGCAGGTGCCGGTGACATTGATGGCGAGCCCACCATACAGTGAGGCACAGTACAGCGTTTCTCTCACATCATAGCTGAGATCCTGAAACCCATTTTCTTCAAGCATCCGGAAAACCGGAAGCAAAAGCCGGATTCCCTCCACAGCATAGCTCTGCGACAGGTGGTTGCCCGCGCGGCTGAAAAAGCTCTCCGTGCAATGGGCAAACACATCGACCATCGTGGACGCTGTAACAGTGGGTGGAAGCGTCATGGTATAGGTAGGATCTCCGAGGGCAAGCCGCGGGAAGATCGCCTCGTGATGGAAGCTCTTTTTCCGCCCTTCCGGTGTGGTGATCACAGATACTTTCGTCACTTCGCTGCCGGTACCGGCAGTTGTCCCGACTACGGCGATATTCAGCGGCGCGTTCGGCCAGTCGAATGCGTAGAGCTGCTGCTGGGTCATGCCGGGATTCGCGGCAAGAACGGCGATGCATTTAGCTGCATCCAGCGCAGAGCCGCCGCCGATGCCGATCACAAAGTCCGCCCCAGCGGTATTGGCCTCCTTCGCAGCATCCATACAGTCGGTCAGAGCGGGATTCTGCCCGATCCGGTCAAAAAGGATCCATCCCAATCTGCTCTCTTCCAGCGCGTCGGCCACATCCTGCAGGGCACCGCACGCTTTGGCGGCGTTCTTCCCCGTCACAATCAGGGCTTTTGTTCCGAGTTTTCCGAGTTCCTTTGCAGCACCACGTACACAGCCGGGGCCGGTGATAAGTTTTACAGGCATAAACGAAGTCAGCTGCATGATCCTTCCTCCTGGTTTCATTTTTCTTCATCATATCATATTCCGCTTCGGATTTCACGATTAATCGCAAAATTCTTGCACTTGTCTTCAGCGGATGATATAGTGATATTACCGTATTCAAAATATTCATGGAGGTCAAACATTATGGTCAGAAAAGCAGATGAATGCAAGGTCGAGCATCGCGATCATATGCGCGAAGGCAATGGAACCGTTCATATCATCAATTTCGCATCAAAAGAGGAACTGAACAATAAAGGCCGGCTCTTCAGCCGGATCACACTGAACCCGGGCTGCAGCATCGGATACCATGTCCATGAAGGCGACACCGAGCTTTACTATATGCTGAAAGGAGAAGCCGACTATAACGACAATGGTGTGATGTGCACTGTGTCAGCCGGCGATGTGACGTTCTGCCCCAACGGCACCGGCCACGGCATCGCCAACAACAGCGACGACGTTGTGGAGTTCATCGCCCTGATCGTCTACGACTGATCTTTCGTCATACAGCAGAAAACCCGTTCCTGCCCCAAAGAGAGGCAGAACGGGTTTTTTATTCTGCAATGACGATACTGCGCTTTCCCCGGCAGAGGGTCGTGTCTCCGGGGCTGACCGAGCGGCATGTTATCGTGATGATCCGATCCGGGAAACAGGCCACAGCTTTCTGTCGAATCGTTTCAACCGGGAAGTCCCCAGTCGTCAGTGCCTCCAGAGAGAGCACATTTCCCTTCTGTACAGCCCGATAGTCGACCAGTCCTTCCAATGAAAACAGAGTTTCATCCAGATCCGCGATGGTCTGTGTCTCCCTGCGCTGCAGTCTGTCCAGCCGAATCACTTTGCTCCCGCAGGGACAGGGATCAGACAGGATACGTGTATAGTCGCCGGTGCGGTAACGGATGAGCGGCATGGCTTCCATACCGATCGTTGTGATCACCAACTCCCCGACTTCGCCGTCAGGCAAAATATTGCCTGCTCCGTCGATGATCTCGGCGATCACGTGGTTTTCCCGCAGATGCATGCCGGCGTGCGCCGGGCACGTGATGGCGCCGCCCAGGCCCATTTCGCGGGAGCCGTAATGCGGAAAAAGGCGTGATCCCAGAAGCTCTTCGCAGGCGTTCAGCACCGTGTCGGGGCAGGCGTCACCGCTGACCAGAGCACGGCGCAGGCTCCCTCTTCCGCAGACGCGCAGAAGCGAGAGCAGCGGAACGGGCATCCCCACATAGGTATCGGGCTTCTCCCGCTCAAGGATCTCAGCATATTCACCGTATGACAGGAACGGACCTGTTTTCAGCGGTCGGGCGCCAAGGCGTTCGATGGCTTCGCTGATCAATTCCCCCAGACCGTAAGGTCCGGAAAACGGAAAGCACAGCAGTGTAACGCTTCCGGGGAAGATCAGTTCTCCCAACCCCGCTGCAAACAGCTGAACGGTATTTTCACAGTCTCTTTCCGTGTAAAAAACGCGCTTGGCTGCGCCGGTAGTACCGGATGTGGCATCCGACAGCACACGCTGAATATCTCCCTGTGACGTCAGAAGCAGACCAGGCGCGTGATGCGCCAGGTCTTCATCCGTAGTAAAAGGAAGTCCGGACAATTGTGAAAGAGAATCCAGATGCGCAGGCAGTCCGCGGTAGAATCCGCCGCGTTCCTTTTCCCGCGCCAAAAGGCGGTTCAGCTTATCCAGCTGAACCGCTTCTATTTCGGCTCTTGTCACTTCCGGCAGGTTTTCCTGCCGCCGGATCAAATCGTCGATCCGGCTTCGTTTCATGTCCATTGGCATCCTGTCTTTCTGACGATTCCGCTTACAGCAGTTCTTTCTCCTGCAGGATCTCCATAACTTTGCCAAATGTGGCAGCGATGATCTGCGGGCAGTATTCCACACGCTTGGCAGGATTGTTTCCGGTGATATCCCGGCAGTCGATCCCGCCGTACTCCGCCGTCATCTCTTCCTCGAACCAGCGGGTAAACTGTCCCAGGGCTGGTTTATGATGCGGGCTTTCGTAGCCGGTGTCTTCCCCTTTCCCGGTGATATAGGAAAGGATACAGGCGCCGCCTGTCATGCAGCCGCAGCAGCCGCCGGAATAGCCGACGCCGCCATCAAGTCCGCCCATGGCTTTCACAAGGCCGGGATCGTCCTCTCCGGTCACTTCCAGCATCAGAATCGCAAGGATCTGGCTGCAGAAATAGCCATATCTGCTCAGTTCCATGATCCGATCAATCAGATCCATCTTTTTCCTCCTTCTTTCCGATCAGCATCCAGTATTCGCTCTTTTCTTTCGGCAAAGGGCCGCAGTCGCAGTCATCATGCCAGAGCGCTTCGAGATAGTATTCCCGCCATTGCGGCGTCATGTTTTCGGCTTTGAGAATCGTAAAGCCGGCTTCCCGCAAAAGCGCTTCCGGGTCTTCGAAAAACACGTCGGAGAGCAGAAGCATCCCCTTCGGGCACAGAATACGCGCGCTCTCCCGCAGCGCGCCTCTCACATCTCCGGACACGAAAAATGCGCACTGGCTCAGCACGGCGTCAAAGGTCCCGTCCGGATAATCCGTGTGCAGCAGATCTCCCCTGCGCACCAGCTCTGACCGCGGTTCCCGATCGATTCCCTCCGCCCGATAGCCGCATTCAGCCATCAGCTCCACCGCTTCGCCGGCACCGGCTCCCAGATCGAGGATACGGCTGCCGGCAGGAAGCGCCGCGAGCGAAAGCATGCGGCGGGTGTGCTCCGCCCCGCCGGGATGCCGATTCATTTATCCTCCAGCGCCCGTTCCACCGAAGCGACTTTGCCGAGCGCCAGTTCCTCCGGCACGTAAACGAAGCCGCAGATCGGGCACACGGGCAGTTCCACCGGGAAGCCGTTGTCCAAATACATAAACTTGGCTTTCCCCTTCTCCAGTTTCACACCGCATTTCACACAGGTGAGTTTCCCCTGCGGGTCGATGGTGTAGTAATTTCTTTCGATCGCCATATCAGCCCTGCCCTTTCACAACTTTCATTCTGTGGCTGTACGCGCCATGCACCAGAAACGAATCCTCACCGTCCATTGTAAACTGAACCCAGAAGGTAGCGTTCCCGATACGCTTGCGGGCAACCATATACCCGGTGTCGTCATCGAGGACCGCTTCGTTCGTCTCGCGGAAATCGTTCAGTACGGTGATCACATCATCGGTCAGGATCATGCGATCGTCCATCAGGCGGCGGGCCTCTTCCGTATATTTCAGTTGATAATCCAGTTTCATCTCCGGCGGATCCTCCATCCAGCACTCGCGCAGCAGTTCATTTTTCAATGTCAGCCGGTTATATCGCTTTTCGCTGATATCCGGCGGCGCTCCGGCATCGGTACCGTACACCAGCTCCAGGATGTGCTTCGATTCTCTTCCCTGTCTGGCGAAACGGTCGCGGCAGGCCATGCAGTAAGAGATATAAGGCTCATCGCTCCGTTCCAGGCACTGTTCCGTGATCTCGCCGGCGACTTCACGGTTGGAATAAGCTGTCAGGCCTCCGTAACCGCAGCAGGGAGACCGGTCGCCGCTGTACGGTGTATCGACCAGTTCCACGCCGAGCTTCTCTGCCAGTTTCCGGATCTTAGCCTGTGTTTCCGCGTCTCCGCGTGCGCCGCAGGAATCGTGCAGCGCAGCAGGGCGGTCAAAGCGGCGGATCCCATCCGGCAGTCCGATCTGATCGAGGATCTCCCAGATGCCCAGGATCTCTCCGCCGACAGATTCGGACAGTTCTTTGCGGCAAGTGGGACATCCGGCAATGATGATCGGATCGCCAAGTTTTGCCAGTTCTTTCAGAAGGAAGTTTCTGGTATTCTCCTGCATCTCATAGCGTCCGGCCCAGTCGCAGATCGCACCACAGCAGCCTAGCATCAGCGCAACGCCGCCTTCCAGCCGGTCACAGAGGTCAAAATACGCAGCTTTCACCGTTTCCGGCGCGATCGCCGACGCCTGGCATCCCGGGAAAAATACATAGCGGCATGAATCAAATCCCGGCTGTGGGCGGCTCAGGAACGCCTCTTCGTTGGAAAACAGCATATCGATCAGGGCAAACTCATGCGGCGCCAGCGGCATTTTGTCCGTGGAGACCATGTTCCGTCTGGCCGCGCTGCACACCCGGGCCATATCGAACCCATTCGGGCAGACGACCGTGCACTGTCCGCAGAGGGTGCAGGCATTCATCGGCTTGTTCAGCTGGTGGTCGCCCATGATGATCTGGGTGTTGTTGTAGATCTCGCGGGACAGGAGCCCCGGATATTTCTTGTAGTGCCGCAGATAGGCGCAGCTCTTCATGCATTCCTCGCAATGGCACTGAATGCAGCGCTTTGCCTCCTCTGCCGCTTCTGCTTCCGAATAAACAGAACCTGTTTTCTGAACGCGGTGGATTTCCGTGATCTCGTCCAGATCCGTATAAAGTCTGCTTTCAACAGCTCCTTCTGTGCCGCGGTTGTTGCGGGGATCCAGATTCTGGGCAAGACGGTCAACCGTCAAGGCCGCTTTCTTCGCGTTGACAGCAGCTTCCATCACAGTGTTTCCGGGGCCGGTGACCAGACGCGTCGCCTCCGAGAACATGAGTTCCGGGATCAGATCCGCGTCCGGATAAAACCGGTCCAGCAGCTCCTTGGAAAGGCAGAACACATCACAGGAACCGCGCTTTTCCTCCAGGAATTCTGCCGTCCACTCACAGCCAAATGCAAACTGGATATCCTTTTTTTGCAGTCGTTTCAGTTCCAGTTCAAAGGCGTCCTCATCGAGGAACGGTGTATCCCTGTGGAGATACTCTTCCAGGCTGCTTTCCTCGCAGAACACGGTGACAGGATACATCTTCTTTTCCAGTTCACCAGCCAGAAACAGGGTAAACAGGCCGGAACCGGCGATCGCCGTTGTTTTTCTCTTTTTCGTACGGAATACGCTGCCGATCCCGCTCTGCTTTCCATAGCGCGTGATCGCAGCCTCTATATCGCGGACAGCCAGACCGTCGCCCCGTTCACAGAGACGGCACCGGCTCTCGCACGGCGCCTCGCACCCTGCGGACAGGATAAACGGAAACGGGGTCGCCTTTTCATAGATCTGCAGCGCTTTTTTCATATCTCCCGCAGCAACTGCTTTCAGCATCGCACGCGTGTCCAGCTTCAGCGGGCAAGCTGCATTGCAAAATGGAGGCTCCTCGTAAACGCAGCGCTCCACCATACTGTCCATCTCTTCTTTTGAGATCTTGTTGACTCTGTATACATGTGTCGATCCGCGTTCTGTGATCTGTGCCATGGTAATCCCTCCGTAAGGAAGTGATAGGTTTGGAATTTGAAATAGAGAGGCCACAAGGGCCTCTCTATTATAACATTGCTATGGTGTTTTTGAAAGGCTCTGTCGGAATAAGATCTTACTCGAGCTCTTTCAGCGCGGCGAGCACCTTGTCCGGGGTGGCCGGGATGCGGGTGACACGGGCGCCGGTGGCATTGAAGATGGCGTTGAGGACAGCCGGGTGAGGAGCATCCAGCGGGGCCTCGCCGCAGCCGGCAGCACCGTAAGGTCCATTCGGACGATAGGTCTCATTGAAGACCAGCTCGATGTCATCGGGGATATCCTTAATGTACGGGATACCGCACTTCAGCAGGCTGGTGTGCTTCGAGAGATCCTCAAAGTCCTCCGTCAGTGCAAGGCCGATGCCCTGAGCAAGGCCGCCGTAGAAGTTACCGTCTACGAGCAGCTTGTTCATGATGGTGCCAACGTCGGCAACACAGGTGAACTTCTCGACCTTGACCTTGCCGGTCTCAGTGTCAACACAAACTTCGGGCATGAAGATGGTGTACATGTAGGTGGCAAACGGCTCGCCCTGAGCAGTATCCTGATCGACAGGATGATCAGCGCAGTACGTGGTGACCCAGTTGCCTTCGACCTTCAGCTTCTTGCCGTCGGCGACCATCTCGTCGTAAGTGCGCCATGTGCCGTCATCCTTCTTCATCTCGGCGAGCAGAGCTTCGGCAGCGAGACGGCAGGCGTTACCGGACATGACCTGCGAACGGGAGCCGCCGGCAGGACCGGAGTTCGGGGTGATCTTGGTGTCGTTCATGACCAGGCGGATATCCTCGGGCTTGAAGCCGGCCTGACGGAGGGTCTCGTGTGCGGAAGTTACGATACCCATATCAGCGCCCTGGCCGTGATCCTCCCAAGATGCATACATTGTGACCGTGCCGTCCGGATTCAGCTCGGCAAAGGCGGAAGACGAGTCAACACCGTCGAGGCCGCAGCCGTAAACACCGAGGGATACGCCGATGCCATACTTGAACCTGCCGTCGGAGGCAGCGTTCTTCTCGGCAACTCTCTTCTTGCCGGCTTCATACAGCGGGCGGGCCTTGTCGAACAGGGCCTCTTCGCAGTATACATCGGGTGCATAGCCGGTGGGAATGGTGGTGCCTTCGGATTCTTTGTAGCAGTTCATGGCACGCATCTCGAACGGATCGATGCCCATCTTGGCAGCCAGGCAGTCGATGGCGATCTCAGAGCCCATGAAGGACTGCGGAGAACCATAAGCACGGAAGGCAGAGCCCCAGGCATGGTTCGTAAACACAGTCTGGCTCTTGTTGCGGATGGAGTTGATGCCGTAGCCGGCGCCGGTGAACTGGCTGAGACGCATGGTCAGCAGATCGCCGAACTCAGAGTACGGACCATGGTCGACATAGTTGTCGCCCCACAGAGCAAGCAGCTTGCCCTTCTCATCAGCAGCGAGCTTGATGTGCATGAAGGCCGGGGAACGTTTACCGGTGTAGGTGATGTTCTGGAACTGGTTGAAGTTCAGGGATACAGGAACACCAAGGATCTTGACAGCAGCGCCGATCAGAGCCTCGTTGGTCGGAGAGAACTTGTAGCCGAAGGTACCGCCAGCGTGGTTCTGGACCAGACGGAGATTCTCCATGGGAACGCCGATACCAGCAGCGATCATCGGCATGTGCAGATGGATACCGATGGACTTGGAGTGAACGGTGACCATGCCGTCCTCATCGATGTAGCCGTAGCCGTTGTCAGGCTCGAGGTGCAGGTGCGGCTGGCGTGAGCAGTAGCTCTCGATCTCGACCTGCTGGCCGTCGGGGATGCTGTCCCAGTCAAAGTCGGGTCCCTTGATGCAGTTCGTCTCATAGAAGACGTTCGGGGTGCCCGGGTGGATCTCGATGGCATCAGGAGCCATGGCGTCCAGAGCGCTCATGTAGGCGGGCAGCTCTTCTATGTCGACCTTGACAGCTTCGGCAGCAGCGCGGGCATGCTCTTCGGTATCAGCAGCTACGATCGCGATAGCGTCGCCGAACTGGAAGATCTTGTCGGAGCAGAGGACCGGACGCTCAAAGCCGTCGGTCTTGTTGTGCTTCGGAAGCATGACCAGGCCGTTGATCTGGTTGGTGCCGCCGGCAGCCAGGATGTCCTTATAGGTGATGACTTTGACAACGCCGGGCATCTTCTCGGCTTCAGAAGTGTCGATGCTCTTGATGTTGGCGTGGGAAACCTTGGCCTGCGTAAGAGCGAGGCGGAGGCAGCCGGGCATCTTGAGCGCATCGTCAGCACCGAAGTCCCAGTTGCCGGTGACCTTCTGAGCGGCAGAAGGACGGATGTACTTGGAACCCTTGATGCTGTCGCCGGTGGGTTTGAATACGAGGTCTTCCTTGCTCATTTCACCGCGCATGACAGCGGCAGCAGCCATAACAGCGTCGACAATGGGCTTGTAGCCGGTGCAGCGGCAGAGGTTGCGGGTCTTGTTGAACCAGTCGCGAACTTCTTCGCGCGTCGGGTTCGGATTCTGCTCGAGCAGGACTTTTGCACTGATGATGAAGCCGGGTGTGCAGAAGCCGCACTGTGCGCAGCCATAGGCCATCCATGCAACCTGCAGCGGGTGCATATCGCTGAGTGTGCCTACGCCTTCGATGGTGGTGATCTCAGCATTGTCGGGAACCTTGCTCATCTTCACGATGCAGGCCTTGGTGACCTTGCCGTTCATGATGACGTTGCAGGCGCCGCAGTGGCCCTCACCGCAGCCGATCTTGCAGCCGGTGAGAAGCAGGTGTTCACGCAGAACTTTGGCGAGGGTCTCGTCCTGGCACAGGACCATATTCCGCGTAACACCATTGATTACAAGCGTTTTTTTGATCATACATTTTCCTCCTGGTTAATATAAAATTTTATTATGATTTCCTTGGGTTGGAAATTGCGCGCAATAATGAATTCAGTGTCCGCCATGGCCGCCGCACGGATCATGATCGGCTCCCAGGCCGGTAAGATCCTTCAGCCTTTCCAGACCACGTGAAGAGTAAAATACAAGCTGCGATACACTGCCGTCCAGATTCTCACCGCTCAGCTTCAGCAGGTTGGCGTTCTCATAATAATCGATGGGCAGTTCTCTACGGTACATCTTTCCCGTGGCCTTATCTACAACTTCGACAGTCACTGTATCCGCTATGATCTCAAACAGTTCTTCTTCCATTTCGGTCTCCCAGCAGGCATACTTATCTGGCTATATCTTACTCTCTTCCGTTGCCGTATATCAACTTATAAAAAAATACGATTCGCAGAAACTGCGCATCGTATTTTGTGAAGATTGACCAATTTCCAACCATCATTTTTAGTACTAACCACTATGAATCTGAGAAAAACCGGTCCGTTATCCGCAAATTACCAAACTTCCGTTCCGGTCGCAGACCGGCACCGCCGAAAGGCGTTTTCCGGTCTCCTCCTCATACCTGGCTACAGCATTCCTCACCCCGGGAAGTGCGGGATCATTGTAATCGTGCAGGAGCAGATAGCCTCCACGCTCCAGTCGCGGGAGGAACCAGCAAAGACCCGCATAGGTGCTCTCTTCCAGGTCGACATCCAGTGAAACAAGCGCAAAACTCTCCTCCAGGCCGACAGCCGTTTCCGGGAAGAACCCCTGCCGAAATACGGCTTTTTCCGGATACGGAAGCTGTTTCCGGACATCTTCCAACGTGGTATTCCTGTGGGCGCCGATAAAGCCTTCTCCGTATCCTTCCGTTTCTTCCTGCCTGAAACCGGCAAACGTGTCAAAAAGATACAGCGTGCGGTCCGGCAGCAGCAGGCTTATGCACCTGGCAAAGCTGCCCCGATACACACCGAGCTCCGCCACGGCACCGGGCACATCCCTCAGACAGCCGCATAAGGCTTCCAGAGTACGGACGCGGACATAGTCGTTTTCCAGATCAGTTTTCTCCAGATGACTTCTCCCTGCCCAGGGGGGTACAGGAACCGGTACCTGCGCGCTGCGCAGGTTTTCCACAAAAGCCGTGCCGAGAAGTTCATCCGCAGCCGCATAGCTCTGATTGCGGTCGATCAGGGTCACGTGGTTTTTCAAAAACAGGAGTCTGGTTTCATCGATTCCCGCCGCCTCGCAGCGTAAAGCGATCTCCTCAGTGTGCCTGCTGGTCACGATCACGAGGTCGTAGTTCTTCTGTGCCAGATCCTCCGGAGAAAGCACCGGCTTTCCCAAAAAAGTCTCAGATGTGGGTCTGCTGTCCACAAAGCCGCTCACCTGTTCAAGCGGGAGCGCCGTGTCAATCAGATCGCCGGCTCCGCATCCTGTACCATAAACATATACTTTCAACGGGCATTCCCCTCTCTGTATCCTATCAGTCTCAGTATAGCATAAATCGTCCCTTCTGGGAACCCGTATGCATGGATTCCGGCAGTCTTCTCTTTCCCGAATCTGAAAGTAAGGATTGAAAACCGGGCAGATTCATAGTAAAATAGGGACGGACTATTATTTATTTCGCATTCGGAGGAGGGTTTCAGATGCAGACAGCAGCCCTGATCGTTGCGGCGGGCATGTCGTCGCGCATGGGAGATTTCAAGCCGATGCTGAACATCGGTTCGATCTCCATCGCGCAGCGTGTTGTGGCAAACTTCCAACAGGCCGGGGTGGACAAGATCGTGATGATCACCGGTTATAACGCCACGATGCTGGAACGCCATCTGGCCGGCAACGGCATCGTTTTCCTCCGAAATGAACAGTACGAAACTACACAGATGTTTGAATCGGTCTGTATCGGGCTGAACTATCTGGAAGGAAAATGCGACCGCATCCTCTTCACCCCTGTCGATATTCCCCTGTTCACCGCGGCAACCGTCGAAGCGCTGCTCGCTTCCGACGCGCTGCTGGCCAGCCCGGTCTGTGACGGGAAAGCCGGACATCCGACCCTGATCGACGCTTCCATGATCCCCTGTATCCTTGCCCACAATGGCGATGGCGGCCTGCGCGGTGCGTTGGAAAACTGCCCGGCACCGATAGCGGAAATCCCGGTCGCCGACCGCGGGATCCTGCATGACGCCGACACACCGGAGGATTACCGCTCGCTGCTGAAATATCACAACGAACAGCTGGTCCGTCCGGTCGTGAGTGTCGCGCTTGCAAGGGAGAAAGTGTTTTTCGACAGCCGCACCGCGACCCTGCTTCAGCTTGTGGAGGAAACGCAGTCGGTCCGAGCGGCGTGTCAGCGGATGCAGCTGTCGTACTCCTCCGGGTGGAATACCATCCGCCGGCTGGAGTCACAGCTGAACCATACGCTCGTTGCCCGCAGTCAGGGCGGGGCCGGCGGCGGTAAGAGCTATTTGACGGAAGATGGAAAGCGTCTGCTTTCGGTCTTTGAAAGCTATTCCTCTGCGGTAAAAGACAGTGCTTCGGAGCTCTTCTCCCGTTATTTTGAGGATCTGTTCTGATGCGGCGCGTCACTCTGATCCGCCATGCCCATCCGGACATTCCTCTGGGAGAGCGGTGGTGCCTCGGCCTGACCGACATCCCGCTCGGTCCTGTCGGGCGGATGCAGGCAGCTTTGCTGCCGTATGATGAAGAACTCACCGGCAGGCCCGTTTTCTCCAGTTACCTCTCCCGGGCTGTTCAGACGGCACAGCCTCTCTGCTCTAACCCACAGATCATAGACGGGCTGCAGGAGCAGGATCTCGGAGAATGGGACGGTCTTCCCTTTTCGGAGATCATGGTGCGCTGGCCGGAGCTCTATGCGGCACGTGAAAAAGACCCTGATCTCTGGCCGGAAAGTGCGGAAACCACAGAATCTGTCCGGAAGCGTATGATCGGCGCTGTTCTGCGCTGTCTGGAAAAAACAGACGAAGATCCCATACTCGTCAGCCACAAGTCCGCAATCGCGAGCCTGACCGGCCAACGCCCGAAACTGAACCACACCACGGTATCCACCATGGTCTGGGACGGGAAGGAACTGAAGCCGGAAACAATCGGCCGGCTGCCGCATCCGAAGTTCACGGAGGAAGTGTGCCTGAGCCTGCTGCATGCCGCAGGAACACCGGAACCGGTGATCGCGCACTGCCGGGCCGTGGCGAGAATGGCAATGCAGCTGCTGGACAGGCTGGAAAGCAGCAACCCGGGCACAGGCCTGAATCGTGAGCAGCTGTTCTCTGCGGCGCTGCTGCACGATATCGCGCGTATTGAGCCTGATCATGCCGCTGTCGGAGCCGCGTGGATCCGCACGCTGGGTTATCCCGAAACGGCGGAGGTCATCGCCCAGCATCACGACTTTGCCGGACCCGAACGAAGCGAGGCGGCGCTGCTGTATCTTGCCGACAAATATATACAGGGTGAGACTGAGGTATCACTGGAAGAACGCTTCGCCGCAAGCCGCGCCCGCTGCACCACGGAAGAAGCACTGGAGGCGCACAACAGACGTTATGAAACCGCTTTGCGTATCGAAAAATCTCTCAACAGGAGCTGATCAATATGGCCAATCTTTATTCTGAAATGCTGGAACAGATCTCCCAAATCAGGCCTGTTACGGTCAAAACCGTCATTGAAGGACGTTCGGGTGACATTTCAACAGGAATGCAGCGATGTCTTCTGGAAGGCGTGACGCCGGTGACCGACCTCAAGGGGAGGAGCTTTGCGCGTGTAACGGCAGAATACGACGGTGAGGCACTCACGGTCTGTGAACCCGTGATGCCACAGGAGCGTCTCCTCGTTCTGGGCGGCGGACATATTGCGCTGCCGGTCTGCGAGTTTGCCGCCAAATGTGGCTTCGAGGTCACTGTTGTGGACGACCGGCCGGACTTTGCCAACCGAAGCCGCTTCCCCGGCGCCAGAGAGGTCATTTGCGACAGCTTTGAAAACGGCATCGCCCAGTTTGGTGTAACGCCCTTCGACTATGTGGTGGTCATTACGCGCGGCCATCGGCATGACGCCGACTGTCTGCGTGTTCTGCTCCCCGGCGAGCAGCCCGCCTACCTCGGAATGATCGGTTCCCGCAGGCGAACAAAAGGCCTTCTGGAGATGCTGAAGGAAGAGGGGTTTGATCCGGACCGACTGCAGAAGATCTGCACACCTATCGGGCTGGACATCGGCGCCATCACGCCGGCAGAAATCGCTGTTTCCATCCTCTCCGAAGTGATCGCCTACAAGCGCAAACCGGAACACGGAGCGGCCGGGCGGTGCTGTGCCGACTCGGATCTCGAGCTCTCAACGCTTGCATACCTGGCTGAAAATCACGACCCGAAAGCGATCGTGACCGTAATCGAAACAAAAGGCTCCACACCGCGCGGCACCGGCGCCAAGATGGCCGTCAGTCCGCTAGGCAAGGTGACCGGCAGCATCGGCGGCGGCTGCAGTGAAGCGGCAGTCATTCAGGACGCTGTCCGCATCATCGGGACGGGGCGCTACAAGCTGATG
>JAEEGI010013402.1_pt1 | contig 17393 bp, 14 predicted proteins | sample 8958751 | NCBI WGS metagenome assembly JAEEGI01 (sample SAMN16246545, study PRJNA631951) | gut metagenome | biome: gut microbiome; feature: rumen; material: KS-attached | host: Bos | place: Iran: Karaj | collected 2018-10
GCATGTTTATGACTTGTCGCTGAACGTGTGCTTTATAATATATATGATATTTGCAACGAAACAGTACTGGCGATGGCTGCACGACAACTATGCCGACTTGGAACACAAGGAGATGTGGCTGAGCTTTGTGGCGTTGGCGGTCATGTTAGTGATGTTCGTTGTCTATGAGAACGACAACGGCAATTCGACTGTAATGTATTTTGTAGAGGTGAGCGAATTTGTGTTTATCGGCCTCTTGATTTGGCGAGTGGAGACGCTTCAGCAGTTGGATGCCCCTTCCACACAGAAGTGGAACTTAGTAGAAGAGCCGACGGCACCAGCTGCTGCGCCATCGACCATCTCCTCCAATATCGGAAAATTGTTAGAGCAGCATTGTGAGGCCACCCAGCTTTACCTGCGTCACGACCTTACCCTTCTTCAGCTTTCTGAAGCTGTGGGCACCAACCACACTTATCTTAGCCAGCATTTTGCACAACAGGGCATGAACTACAACGCCTATATCAACGGCCTGCGCATCCAACATTTCATCAATCTCTACCATGAAGCCATCGCCAATCAGCATCCTTTCACTGCCCAACAGTTGGCAAACGAGAGCGGCTTCAGAAGCTATAGCACCTTCAGTGCCGCCTTCAAGCAGCGCATGGGGCAAACCGTGACCTCCTGGATGCGTGACTCGGCTGAAAAAGAATAGCACATCGCAACAGATGTAACCCAATAAAACATTGAAACTATCGGCCCGAACTCCATAAAACGGTGAGTTCGGGCTGATTTGTATCGTCCTGAGACTTTCAGAATATACAAAAAGCATTTCAGAATGTGCAAAACTTACAGAATATGCAAGAATCGTTTCAGAAAATACAAGACTTTCAAATTGAGGTATTTTCGGTAACTATCTAAGCTACTTTTGCAACCGAAAACAGCTGTAAAAGCAGTCTGTATATCACCATTGTTCAACAAATTCAACTTACAAATTATGTTATTCAATTCGTTTGAGTTTCTCATCTTCTTCCCGACAGTATGCATTGTGTACTATCTATTGAAGGGCAACCGCTGGCGCATACCTTTCCTCCTCATCGCCAGTTACTATTTCTACATGAACTGGAAGCCCGTTTATGCGATGCTCATCATGACTTCCACGGTATTGACTTATTTATGTGGTCTGCTTGTGGAACGATATGCTGACGACAAACCAAAGCAGAAAGCGTTTCTGGTGATTAGTCTGGTGATCAATTTCGCCATCCTGTTTGCCTTCAAGTATTTCAATTTTATTAATGAATCGGTATTCCGCCTGTTGGGAATGGCAGGAATACGATGGACGGTGCCTAACCTTGATGTGCTGTTACCCGTAGGCATCTCGTTCTACACCTTCCAAGCGGTAGGATATTCTATTGATGTGTACCGAGGCACCATCAAGGCGGAACGGAATTTCTTGACATACGCACTCTTCGTCAGTTTCTTCCCGCAGTTGGTTGCAGGACCTATTGAACGCGCCAAAAACCTGCTTCCTCAATTCCATGAGGAGCACAGTTTCAATTCTTATGAAGCAATAGAAGGCTTGAAACAGATGCTGTGGGGCTTCTTTATGAAACTTTGCGTGGCAGACATGATAAGCGAATATGTGAATGCGGTCTTCAACCATGTGGAGCGTCATAGTGGCACCAGCATGATTGTTGCCACCCTATTCTTTACTTTCCAGATATATTGCGATTTTGGAGGCTACAGCAATATCGCCATCGGTGCTGCCAGAGTGATGGGGTTCCGACTTATGGAGAACTTCCGTCTTCCTTATTATTCACTCAGCATAAAAGAGTTCTGGAAACGGTGGCATATTTCGCTCTCATCATGGTTTATGGACTACGTCTATATCCCACTTGGAGGTAATCGGGTGAAATACCCTCGTCACCTGCTCAATCTGATGATAACTTTCCTTGTCAGCGGTTTATGGCACGGAGCCAACTGGACTTTTGTCATTTGGGGTGGACTGCACGGCACGTATCAAGTCATTGGCAATCTGTGGCGCAAATATATCCATAAGCCTGAATACAGAACCACTTTCTCCCGATTGTTAAGCACTGCTTTCTGTTTCGTGTTGGTATCCTTTGCCTGGATATTTTTCCGAGCGAACAATGTGACCGACGCATTCACAATTATCGGAAAGATATTCACTAATCATCGTGCGCCTTTTGTGGACAAATCGGTTTTTGTTTACGGTCTCATTGCATTATTCATTCTTATATTTAAGGAGACCAAAGACAACTTTAACTGGAATATTCATTTCATGCACTCCAAACACACTGTGGTACGCTATATATCCACTGTTGCACTAATTGTATATGTTCTTTTGTTCGGCTCTTATGCTAATGGTCAATTCATCTATTTTCAATTCTAATCGTTATGAAAAAAGAATCTGCCCGCTTTTGGAGAATCATACTCATTATTATCGCAATGTTTGTTGCGGTTGATATTACTGTCGGGGTGGTCTTCGACAAGCTGATGGACATAATGCCTGACATCTGCGGCGATTTTGCCAAAGACAACTATCGTCTTCACTATTTGGAAACAGATGTGGTTATCCTTGGCTCTTCACGTGGGAATAATCATTTTGTTTCCCAACAACTCGGCGACAGCATAGATGCCTATTCCGGCAAGCACTTATCCATTTACAATGCTGCCATTAGCGCTAAGTTTGCCAACAGCAACTCCTGTGCAGCGGAGGCTATTGTTGCAAGGTATCGTCCCCAACTCGTCATTTATGACATTTCGGAAGACCAACTTTGCGCCGGCCAAGTGACAGATATTGAGTTCTCTGCTCCTTTCTATTGGAAAGACACTATCGTACATCGGTATCTTGACAATCTTGGATTAAAGGAACGCATACTGATGAAATCAAGCATCTACCGCTATAATGGTAAAATGTTCCGAATCGCTTCCACCTTTTTGACTACTATTGTCGTTGATGATGGATATGAGCCAAAGTATGGAACGAACATAGACACTACGAAAGCTAAGGAGAAGGCAATGGCTTCAATGCCGACAAAGGAACTCGACAGTTATACCTTAAACAACTTCGAGAATGTCCTGAAAAAATATTCATCGGCAAAAGTTCCTTTGGTTATCGTCAGTTCTCCAAAATTTCGCCCAACCGACGACAACAGACGCTTGGCTGCACTATGCGACAAATATGGCATTCCCTTCATCGATTTATACGACACTCCCTATTTCAACGACCATCCTGAACTTTTCTACGATGCCAATCATCTGAACGACGATGGCGCGCATGTTTTCACTGCATTGTTTTTCGAGCAGCTGAAACCTTTTTTGCCAATGCCATGATGGTGTAAAGACGAATTTGTCTTTCAGAATAAGCAAAAAGCGTTTTAGTATTTGCAAAACTCCCTGTATTTGCAAGAATCATTTCAGGATTTGCAAGACTTTCAAATTGAGGTGTTTTGGGTGAACAATTGCTCTACTTTTGCATCTCGAAACAGCAGGAAAACTGCGTTGAATACACGAAATAGAGTAACGAAAAAACAAAGAAAATGGGTATTGCAAAAGACATCAAAATCTGGTTGACAGACATTCTTGGCATCAGCAATTTCGACAGAATGGTTGAACGAAAATTTTGGAAGATGAGACGCCTTTATGAAAAAGGTGGCTTTATCAACCGAAAGCGTGCCCTACGTATGGAGAACATGCTAGAGGGAAAATACCACATGAGAATAGCTTGCACAGCAAAGATTGGTGAAAACTTCGAGATACGTCACCCGATGGGCATCTACATTGGCAAGACAACAGAAATTGGTTCAGGCTGCAAAGTCTATCCCTTTTTTGTCTCAATAGCTGCCGTTAAAGGTGACAAAGAACTTATCAGGAACCACATCCGCCGCCATCCCAAGTTTGGTGACGATTGCATTCTTGGAGCCAAAGCTACGGTGATAGGTCCTATAATAATCGGTGACGATGTCACCATCGGAGCTGGTGCCATGGTCACCAAAGATGTACCCTCGCACAGTGTTGTGAAAGGTTTGAACCAGATACGGCCGAAGCGACCAGATGAGATTCCAGACAAATATAAAGTTCAGAATTAAAAACAACTAATAAAACCAAGAATAATGATGACAAAGATAAAAGAAACTATAAAAGACAGGAAAAATTTCATTCTTTTGTGTGTAACTCTTATACTTTTTACTGGATGGTTTTGTATATCGAAAATATTTGATTTTTTTTGATTCACCAACAGAAAGAAATTGAAAATGAAGTTTTTAGTTTGTATTCATACTATGTTTAGGTTCAAAAAGTGATAAAACAATGCGAATTAAAAAACTGTTGATTGTCCTGTCGCTGTTTGCGGCAGGCATTCTTGAAGCGCAAACGGGAACTAGTACCCTGAATGGCAGCCTGAAAGACGCCAATGATGGTTCGATGATGCCCTATACCAATTGTGTGTTGCTCCATGCGGCCGATAGTGTGTTCGCCTATGGTGCGACGAGCGATGACAAAGGTGAGTTTTGTTTCAAAGACGTTGTGACTGGTTCTTATGTGCTTCGCGTGAGTTGCGTGGGGTACAAAAAGTATTGGCAACCTGTTGACCTCCGTACTGACCAAAGCCTTGGAGTCATCGAAATGGAGCCGATTTCCACTTCACTGAATGAGGTGCAAGTGACAGCAATGCGCCCCGTCTACTCAGCCGATGGCGAGAAGGTATACTACAACGTGAGCGACGACCCCAGCGTGCAGAGCGGCAATGCTACCGACGCTTTGCAGAATGCCCCGGGCGTGGAGGTGGATGCCGAAGGCAACATCAAATATCGTGGTGGTGCAGAGGTGACGATTTGGATCAACGACAAGCCGTCGCACCTCAAGGCCGAAAGCCTCAAGCAGTACCTGAAGTCGCTGCCCGCCGGCACATTGCAGCGCATAGAGGTCATTGCCCACCCTTCCGCCAAGTACCACACGCAGAACTGTGTAATCAACATCGTCACGACTGCCAAAGTGAAACGGAACGAACTGCTCTGCATCGGCCTCAACGCCAGCAGCAGGCCTCAAGTCGGTCCCTGGGTGGACTATGTGTGGAGCAACGAAAAAGTACGTTTCAATGTCTTTGCCAGCGGCGATTATAACAACTATCGTGGCGACATCATTAACAACAGCCGTTTGCTGGCACCCAACAGCAAGCTCTCGTCCATCATCAAAAGCAAGGGACACAGTAAGAATTCCACAATAAGTGGCAACCTCGGACTTGATTTCGACTACAACATCGACACCAACACGTTGGTCAATCTCTGGCTTTGGACTTCCGTTACACAGGACAAGAGTACCCATGCCAACCGCACCGAGCGCACCGAGTATCTCTTCTCCCCAGGACGTTATTTCTACAATGAGGAGGTGCGTTGCAATAGCTTGTTGGCTGATGTCGCCTATGGCGTGATGTTGGAAAAGAAACTCGATACGATGGGTGGGATGCTCTTTGTTGACTACACTGGCACACTAACACGAAACCGTTCCTTTGCAAGGGATATTCGCATCTTCGATAACCTCACGAATCTTGACTTTGACCGCCAGCGGACGACACTCAATCCCTCGCAATGGCATGGTATCACGGCCGACATCGCGCTACCCTACAACGAGGATGGCGAGGTGGACTTGGGCATCATGGCTGACTTTTCGCCAGAACGCAAAGAAGTGAGCGAAACCAACAATAATCTTACCGACTCGCTACGCAGCTATTCCTACACCAACGGTACCTATGAGCTCTCGTTCTACGCAGGTGCCGAGCATCATTTCGGCCATTTCACCCTTGGAGCCTCTTTGAGTGCTGACAACGTCTGGTATCGCCTGCAATATCCAAATGCCGACAGTAGCAATGTGCAGAAACATTACCTCACTTTCAGTCCCACTGTTCACGCCTCGTACAGTACTGAGTCGATGCATAACTTTACATTCAGCTACACACATTATGTCATGCCTCCCAACGCCACTCAACTTACAAACTTCACTGTTTACGGCTACGACAATTACAGTACTGGCAACCCCGACCTGCACAAAGGCTACACAGACAACCTCGAACTCGGATGGGAGCGTTACTTCGACCATCTCGGCAGCATCGGCATCAACGCATGGTATAACTCAATGCGCGACCAGACAGGCACCCTCACCGATGTGGCCTACTGCGACCAGTTCGGTCGTATCGTAGCCTTCAGTCAACCGTTCAACATCGGTACTGCCCGCAATGGCGGCCTCGGATTGAACGCCACCCTACGACCCGCCGACTTCATGAACATCCGTTTCTACGCCAACCTTTTCGATGACTATTATCGCGTGCAATACCGACCTGAGCAGTGGGCTGAAAGTGAGAAGCTTTGCTACTCTTTGCGGCTCAACTTCTGGGCAAAGCTATGGGAACACAATAACAGCAAATGGTTCGATGGCTTGCAAGTGTTCACCAACGCTGTCTATCGCAGCCGTACACAGACCTTGTTGGCAGAGGTCAATCCCTACTTCACCATTGATTGTGGCATAAGCACAGACCTCTTCGACCGCCACCTATCGCTGTTCCTCAACGCCAACGACATTTTCAATACCGTTCAAAGTGGTGGCGAAAGTGTCAATCCTTACAACCCTTCCAACAGTAAGAGCACAATCACCAGCCGTTATATCAGTTTCGGCCTCAACTGGCGCATAGGCCGCACGGAAATGGATGGTCAGCAGATTCACAGCAAGAAACATGGTTTGAGAAAGAACCGACTGCAATCTGACCAAAGCCAAATGGGACAGCCTTTATGAACTTTAGGCTCTCAGGCCGCCAAAAGCATAAGGCGATATATGTGTGAAGGTCATAGGTCGATTAAATCATCTTCTCAACATTCCAGCTAAAAGCCCTCAAGCCTAAATCCGGGGTCTTGAGGTCTTTTTCGTGCAGTTGGTTGAGGATGCCGTCCACCTTGTCGTCTTCGACAATGCTGATGATGGCGTTGTTCAAGGTCGGCCAGGCGTGAGTGCCGTAGTGCGGTTCGCCAGTTTCGCTACCGTGCCCCTTGATTTCGTTCCATTCAGTAAAACCTTTGACACCGTTATTATTGAGTACAGCGGCAATTTCGTCGTAGTAGGCTTGGTTGTATGTGATTAGTATCGCTTTCATGGTTATCGGATGTTTTCAGTTTTCGTTAAGGCTTCCAATGCCTTGCGTTCCTTGCGGCGCACGGCCCGGGTTTCAAGCGAGCAGTACAAGGCAGGTATTAATAATAAGGTAATGAGAGTTGATACCGTCAAGCCCCAGGCGACGGTGATACCCAACGAGTTCCACATCTCGGCACCTTCGCCGCGACCAATGGCCAAAGGAATCATACCCAAGACAGTGGTCAGCGTGGTCATCAAGATAGGACGCAGACGCGAGCGGGCTGCTCTCACAGTGGCTTCCTTGACATCGACACCACGCTCTTCCAAGAGGGTGATGTAGTCGATGAGCACGATACCGTTCTTCACGACGATACCCATCAGAATCAAGACACCGACGAAGGCCATGGCACCCAAGGCGGTGTTGGTAGCCCACAGACCGAGCAGCACACCAGTGAAGGTGAAAGGCACGGAGAACATGATGACAAAAGGCTTCATCAGGTTCTCGAACTGCGAGGCCATCACAATGTAAACCAAAATGATGATGAGGATGAGCAAAGTGAGCAGGTCACTGAACATCTCCTGCTGGGTTTCATAGTCACCGGCGATTTTGGTCATAATCTCGGCGGGGATATCAGTGTCATCGATGACTTCCTCGCACATCTTTACCACATCACTCAGCACTTGTCCCTTGCCGACGACGGCAGTGACACTTACCATACGCTCACGGTCCTTACGCTGGATTTGAGGCGGTGTCAATGACTCGACCACTTCGCCAAGGTCGCCGACGCGGACTGGCTGTCCGTAGCTGTTGTAAATCTTGATGTCTTCGATGTCTTCCACGCTTTTGCGGAACTCGGGAGCATAACGCACGCGGATGTCGTATTCCTCACCGTCCTCGCGGTAGTAAGAACCTACCGAGCCGTTGATGCGGTTCTTGACGTAAGTGGCTGCCGTGGTGCTGTTCAAGCCGTTGAGGGCGAGTTTCTCGCGGTCGAAATCAACTTGATATTCAGGTGTGTATTCGTCACGACCCACAATAACTTGCAAGATACCTCGGTCGCGAAGCTTTTGCGCAATTTCGTTAGCCACATTGTCGGTGGTGGTGAAATCGTAACCATATACTTCAACTTGCACAGTGCTCATGCCACCCATGCCGCCCATACCTTGGCTGACATTGGCTTTCTTGATTTCGGGCATGGCGTTGAGTTTGGTGCGGATCTCATCAGCCACCTCGCTGGTCATGCGCAACCCTGCCTTGCGACGTTCGGTCTTGGTGCCAAGACGGAGGTTGAAAGACATGATGTGCGTGCCGTTGCTGCGCATTGAAGCAAAGGCGTTGTCAGAGTCGGCTTGACCGAAACTATAGTTGCAAATTTTCACTTCGGGAATCTGCATGAAGTCTTCAGCAAGACTCTTGGCGAGAGCACCAGTGACATCCTGTCCCGTACCCGTCGGCAGTTCGATGTTGATGCTCAGACGGCCTTCGTCCATCGTGGGCATCATTTCAGTCTTCAAGGTCGGAGCAAGGAAGACAATGGACAAGACGAATGCTGCCAATATACTGAAAACAATCACCTTGCGATGGCCAAGGCACCAGTTGATAAGGCGGGCATAGCCGTTGCTGATGGCATCCAAACCTTTGTTGATGGGGCGGAAGAGGGCTTTGTGGAACTTGCTCTGGTGCGGGTTCATCACCAGCATCTTGGAACACATCATCGGTACCAAGGTTAATGCACCAGTGGTGGAAACAATCATGATGATGGACACAATCCAACCCAACTGCTTGAACATCACGCCTGTGGTACCCTTAATCATCGTCAAGGGCAGGAACACCGCCAACATGGTCAAAGTGGAAGCGATAACGGAGAGTTGCACCTCTTGGGTGGCATGTACTGCAGCCTCCTTGGGCTTCGAGCCACGTTCGATATGTGTGGTGATGTTCTCCAACACCACGATGGCATCGTCCACCACCATACCGATGGCAATGGTCAGTGAGGACATGGAAATGATGTTCAGCGTGTTGCCGGTGGCAAACAGGTAAATCAACGAAGCCAACAGTGAAATCGGGATGGCCAACACAATGATAAAGGTGGCACGCCAACGACCCAAAAAGACGAACACAACTAGCATCACCAAGATGAAGGTGATGAAAATGGTGTCTCGCAGGTTATTAATGGTGTTTTGAATGGAAGTGGAGCCATCAACAATGATGCTCAACTTGACATCTGAAGGCAAGGTAGGTTCAATTTGTTTCAGTTGCTTTTTAATACCCTTGATAACGTTGACAGCATTGGCGTCGGTTTGTTTCTGAATCATGATGGTGGCACCTTGGCGGCCATTGCTGAACGACTCCTGGATGCGTTCCTCCGATCCGTCGATGACGGTAGCCACGTCGCGCAGATAAATAGGTGCAGTGCCGCGTGAGCCGACGATGACGTCTTCCATCTCCTTGGCCGAGGTAAACTCTTTTTGGATACGCAGGCTGTAGCTATTGGAGCCGATGTCGATGTAACCAGCGGGCACATTGCGGTTTTCGGTGGCCAAAGTGTTGGAAATACTCTCCAAGGTCAGGTTGTAGGCCTCAAGCTTGTTCGGGTCGACATAGACTTGGATTTCACGCTTCGGTGCGCCATTGGCACCCACTGTACCTACGCCGCTCACACGTGCTAAAGGTGTAGTGATGCGGTCTTCAATGATTTTGTCCAAGGCGGGCAGACTCTCTTCTGCGGTTACACTAAGGAGCATGATGGGCATGTCCTCGGCGTTGAACTTGAACAGGACAGGGTTGGTCGCACCGTCGGGCAGGTAGTTTCTGACCACATCGATTTTGTCACGCACGTTGTTGGTGGCGGTCTCGATGTCGATGCCGCTCTCAAACTCCAAGGAAAGCACTGAGGTGTTCTCACGTGAAGTTGATGAGAGGTGCTTCAGGTCGGGGACGGCATTCAGTGTGTTCTCCAAAGTCTTGGAAATGTTGGTCTCAATATCGGCGGCACTGGCTCCTGGATAGGAGGTCATCACCATGATGAAGTTGGTCTCCATGTCAGGTAACTGGTTGATGGAGAGGTTCATCAGGGAGAAAATGCCGAAAATGGCGATGGCGACAAACACTAAGGCCGTCGTCACCGGATTATTTACTGCTGTTCTTTGTAGGCTCATATTCTATTGCTCATTTTTCTATTTAGTGCCGTCATTGCGAGCGGAGCGCGGCAATCCATAAATTAACGCTTGGTCTGGATTGCTTCGTTCCTCGCAATGACGCAAAGCGTATCATTTAACAGTTACATTCACTCCATCCTTCAGGCGAACCTGTCCTTCAGTGACAATCCGTTCGCCTTCGTTAATCCCGCTGACAATCTCATAACGTTTGCCAAGGCGCTTTCCGAGTTCCACGAGGGTGTATTTCACGGTGTTGTCGGGCTGGAGTATATAGACGAAATGCTCACCCGAGCCTTGCTGCTTGACCACAGCGACATCAGGAACCACGACGTTGTGGTTGGTGCCGAAAGTGGCCGTCACGCGGGCGAACATGCCTGGGCGCAAACGTTGGTCTTTGTTCTCACAAATGACCTCAACAGGGAAGGTGTGCGTGGCTGAGTTGATGGTGGGGTAAATCAGGTTCACCTTGCCTATGAAAACTTCGTTCGGGTAAGCTTCCACGTTGACGGTGAACTCCATGCCTTCGTGCACTTGCGTAAACAAGCTTTCCGACACGTTGACCAGCATCTTGACAGGCTGGATTTGCTCGACCACGAAGATGGGTAGTGCCATGCTGTACATGTCACCCTTGTCGTAGTTGCGGGCAGTCACCACGCCGTTGATGGGACTTCTCAAATAGGTGTTCTCGGCCAAGTTCTCGTAGGTCTTTTTCGTCACGTTCAAAGCGAGTTTGGCCATGTCGTAGTCGGCTTGGGCGATGGCACCGATGTTGAAAAGTTGGGTAAGGCGCTCCAACTCGGTCGAGTCGTTGACATACTGCATCCGTGTCTTTGCAAGGTTCACATCGTCCATTTTGGCTAAGACTTGGCCTTTGCTCACCTTCTGTCCAACTTCCGCGTTGATGCTCACGATGCGGCCCGCTGTCTGCGAAACGATGTTGTTCGTCGCGAAAGGCTCGATGTTGGAGGTGAATGTGTTGGTGATGTCCACGTCTTCGGCCTGCGCCGTGATGACGCTGACCACAGGGGCGGCTTTTTGTGCGTTTTGGCCTGTCGTGGCGGTGGAACTGTCTTTTGAACCGCAAGCCGTCATCAATGCGGCAGCGGCGAAAGCGATGATACTAAGTTTGAGGTATTTCATTGATTTATAGTTTGTTTTTCTTATATTGCTATCAGCTTTCAGCCGTCAGCATTCAGCTTTGCTCCAACTGAGCTGATAGCTGACTGCTGATGGCTGATAGCTTTATTCTTCTTTACCGATTAATTCATCCAAGCTGGCTTTAGTGACCATGAAGTTGTAAATAGCTTGTGCCTCTGTGAGTTGCGCCTGCATCAGGGCCACTTGGGCGTCGTTGAGTTCCACCATGGTGGCTTTTCCGACTTCGTACATCTTCTCGGAGATGTCGTAGCTCTTCTGCGCAATGGACACGGTAGCGTTGGCGGCTTGGTAGTTCTTGATACAGAGTGCCATCTGGTCGTTGTAGTTGCGGATAGCGATGCGCAGGTTACGTTCGGTGTCAAGGCGTTGCAGGGCGAGCATGTTCTTGCTTACTTTGGTCTGCTTGATGGCGTAGCGTTTCTGGAAGCCGTCGAAGACAGGGACGCTGAGGCTCAGGGCGGCAGTGGAGGAGGGGAACCAGCTCAGTTTGTCGTCGCCCATCGCACTGTAGTTGTAGTTGATGCTCGCGGCCAAAGTGGGAATGTATTGGTTTTTCTGCATTTTGATAGTCGATTCGAGCATACGGTCTTGAATGTCAAGTTGTAGCAACGAGCTGTTGTTGCTGATGTCTTCTTCCGAGACGTAAGGCGTAAGTAGTTCGGCAGTGTAGTTGTTCAGGTCGCCGACCACTTCCACTTCAGTGCCGAGGTCGATGCCCATGACGGCTTTCAGTTGCCATGTGGCCAAAAGTACGGCGTTCTCCGCACTCGACACGTTGGGTTCGGCATTCATCATCGTGACTTGGGCGCGCAGGCGTTCCACCTCAGAGGCCTTGCCCACATTGAAGCGTTGCAGGGTCTTCTCGTAGTTCTTTTGTGCGTTTTCGTAGACTTGACCGATCACTTTATGTGACTCTTGGGCCAGCAGCACGGCATAGAAAGCTTGTTTCACCTGTTTGACCATGGCGATTTTCGAGGAACGCGCTTGTTCCACGGCCATCTCCACGTCCATGCCCGACAGTTTGAGGCTCTCCCAAAGCGTGGCGTTCACCAAAGGCATACTGGCTGAGGCCGAGGTGTTGATGTTGTTGTCGCGGCCCACCTTGATTTCCATCGCCTGACCGCCCATGTCCATCACCATCACCTGCTTCTGCAAAGTGCGCTGGTAGGAACCGCTGATGTTGATGTTTGGATAAAGCGAGGCGTAGCTGCCTTTTTGTGCATAGCCCGATTTTTCAATGGTCATGTCGGCGATTTTGATGGTGTTGTTTTCCGACAAGGCAATCTCCAAGGCTTGGTCGAGGGTGAGGTGCAAAATCCCTGAGCCTTGAGCCTGTTGAAGGGCCGAAGGGTCGTCTTGTGACCATCCAACCATCGGGAAAGTCAATATTGCAATGCATGTTAAAGTTCTAAGAATCAATCTCTTCATAGAATCATCCTTCCAATTGTGTGCGTTTAAATTAAATAAGGTGCAAAAGTAGTAAAATTGCATGGTCTTAGACGCAGATTTCAACGAAATATTTTGTTCGTTCACTGAAAAATATTCCACTTGTTTTAATCCAATCAGAAAAAGTTCTATTTTTGCAATTGCCATTAATTTAATGGCCATTAATTTAACGATGGTTAAATTAAATCCAACAGGATATGAAATTCTACGATAGAACTACTGAATTACAGATACTTGAAAAGAATTGGCAGCAGTCCGTCAACCATTCCATGATGACCACACTCATTGGAAGACGACGCATTGGAAAGACAGCTTTGCTGCTGAAAAGTGCAGAAAACACACCTTTTTTGTATTTGTATGTGTCAAAAGACAACGAACAGGTGCTTTGTCGTAAGTTCCAGCAACAGTCACAAGACATGCTCGGCCTGCAACTGTACGGACAAGTGGAAAACTTCGGCAACCTTTTCATGGAATTGATGAAATACGGTGAAAATCACCATTATACGCTCATCATCGATGAATTTCAGAACTTGTTGGGTATCAACGCTGCCATCCCAAGCGAAATACAGGATATTTGGGACCGCAACAAGGACAAAACCCATGTCAACCTTATCCTATGTGGCTCTATCTATTCCATGATGAAACGCATTTTTGACCACAGCGACCAACCGCTTTATGGCCGCCGTGACTCGCATCTGCGCCTGCTTCCTTTTAGCATTGAGACGCTGAAAAGAATTCTGGCTGACCATAATCCAGACCATACTCCCGACGATTTGCTCTGCCTCTACATGCTCACAGGTGGTGTGGCCAAATATGTCGCCTTGTTAATGGATGCTCGCGCCACGACCAAACAAGCAATGATCAACTATGCCTTGTCGCCCGACTCGCCCTTCCTGACCGAAGGCACCGAATTGTTGATTTCAGAGTTTGGTCGTGACTATGGCACCTATTTTTCCATCCTTCAACTTATTGCAGGCGGCATGACCACACAAAATGAGATTGATAGTGTCATCGGGAAAAATACAGGGGCTTACTTGAACAACATGCACGAAAAATATCTTTTCATCAGCAAAAACACGCCTTTGCTGAGCAAGCCAGGGGCGAGGAATATCCGTTGGCAGATTGATGATTGCTTCCTGCGTTTTTGGTTCCGTTTCGTTTATCCCTACCAAGGTTTGATAGAGAGCAACCAACTTGGCCTGTTAAAACAATATGTGACAGACAACTATGCGCAATTCACAGGACGCACTTTGGAACGTTATTTCCAAGAGAAGGAGATGCAAAGCGGCAAATTCACAAAGGTAGGCAACTGGTGGGACCGCAAAGGCAAGAACGAAATTGACATGGTGGCCTTGAACGAATTCGACAAGACCTGCCTCGTGGCTGAAATCAAGCGTAACAAGGACAGAATCAGCCTAAAAGACTTGCAGGGAAAAACGCTTGCCTTGCCTTCGGAGTTTTCTTCGTATCAGATTCGGATGGAGGGACTTTCTTTGGAGGATGTGTAGTATTTGCTTTTATAAGCTTCCGTTCGTTCGGATATGCCATCCGAACGCATTGAATATCAGCATTTGTAATGCGGAACGAACGGCTTATTCGTTTTGCAAATCCAGTCGAACTAGTCGCTTTCATTGGTAGTGGCATAGATAATTCGAAATAGTAGGTAAAGAAACTATAATTCAGCTATTTCCTCAACAGACAAGCCAGTAATATCAGCAATATCCTCGACTGAGAACCCTTTGTCTTTCATCTTACTTGCAGTTTTCAACACTCCCTTTTTCTCCGCTGTCTTTAGTACACTATAGTTGTCCCAGAACACCTTTTTGCTTTCCTCATACTGACAGCGTTCTGTCTCAGAGTAACGTGCAATCTCTGCCTGCTCGAAGAGCTTTTTGAACACGCGGTCTTGCAATGCCTTGGGACGTTCCAACATACTCTCTTTGTTGTCTTGTATCATAGCCGTCAAAATTGTCGTTTTTCATCGCAAAAATACAAATTTTCCGAAATTTGGCAATAATGTTTCTCGCCGCGAATGAAGAAAATGGATTTTTCGTACAATTTTCCTCAAAAACCATTTGGCATTGTCGCGTTTCGTTTTATTTTTGCACTCAAAATCGTGAGGATGAAGAAACGAACCCTGCCGACCCTGCCCACCGCCAACCTCGACCTGTTGGAACGCCTTTACAAATGGGGCGTCATTTGGGCTGTGCTGTTCATCATCTTTTTTGCGGTGCACTCTGCGGGCAACACGCTCTTCCGTGTCGTCAGTTCGCTGTGCTTCGTCGGCATGGTGGTGCTCGAAGTGCTATTTGTCAACAAAGTGCTGATTACCGGATTGTTGGCGAAGAAACGTCTTGTGTTTTTCATTCTGAGTTCGATTTTTGTGCTTCCTGTTTGGTCGGCCATTTCGACGGGAATTGATATTTGTTTCCTGCATTTCATAGACAAGCGTCCTTTCACGGAAATACTTGCGTTTCCGATTACTTTTATTGCATTTATGGTGCGTCTGGTATGGTTCATCGCTACATACGCCATCACAGTGATTTTCTATTTCCAACGTAAGGAAAACGAGGAAAAAATCATTTCAGACCAGCTGAAGAGCGAGAAACTTGACATGGAGCTGCGTTACCTGAAGTCGCAAATCAACCCGCATTTCCTGTTCAATGCCTTAAACAACATCTATTCAATGGTTTACACCCACGACGACAATGCCGCCGACGGTGTGTTGAAACTCTCTGAGATGTTACGTTACGTGCTTGTGGATTGTCAGGCGGAGATGATACCTTTGAGCAAGGAAATCAAGTACATCGAGAACTTCATCGACTTCCAGATGATGCGCATGGCGGGGCATCGTGATGTGGTGCTTGAGCAGGATGTCGAGAAAGAGGATTTTATGATTGCGCCTATGCTGTTGCAGCCCATCATCGAGAACTGCTTCAAATACAGTCGTTTGGAGACGCATCCAGAGGGTTATGTGCATATCATGGTGCAACAATCGGGCGACAAGTTCCGTTTTGAGGCGGAGAACACGGTGGCTGAGAATGCGAAAGCGCTTGTGCCTGTCACGGCGGAGAAGAAGTCGGGCATCGGGCAAATCAACGTGCAGCAACGCCTGATGTTGCACTATGGAGAGAACTATGTTTTGGAAATTGAACAAGATAAAGGAATCTATAAAGTAAAGATAGAACTATGAACGAGAGATATAATGTAATCATCGTTGACGACGAGTATCTGGCGCAGAAGCTGTTGCAGGACTATATATCTAAGGTGGAATCCTTACAGTTGGTGGCCACCTGCTCGAATGCCTTCGAGGCGATGGAGGCGTTGAAAAAGAATAGGGTAGACATCATGCTGTTGGACATTCAGATGCCCGACCTGACAGGTTTGGAGCTGGTGAAGGGTCTCGAGAAAAAGCCCGCCGTCATTTTCACCACGGCTTATTCGGACTATGCCGTCGATGCCTTCAATCTGGCCGTTTCCGACTATCTGCTCAAGCCTTTCGACTTCCCGCGTTTCTTCCAGGCCATCAACAAGGTCATCGGTCATGCGCAACCCAAGACGGAAGATGTGTCTAAACCGATAGCCGGTACCATCAGCAAGTCGAATGATTTCATCACGGTGAAAGCGGATTACAAATTGTACAAAATCAACTACGATGACCTGCTTTACATCGAGGGACAGCACGAGTACGTCACCTTTCATACTACGCAACGTCGCATCACGGCCTTATTTGCCTTGAAGGATTTGGAGGAAATTCTGCCGAAGGACAAGTTCGTGCGTGTCCACAAGTCGTACATCGTTTCGTTCAAGCACATCCAGGATTTGGACAAGTCGGATGTGACCGTGGCGGGCAACAAGGTGCCAGTCGGGGCGAGTTACCGCGACGAACTCTTGGCGCGTCTGCAATGAGAAAAAAATTCCTCGTTATTGAAAAAACAAAGAAAAAACGTATATTTGCAGCCTAATCTAACCTCTAAAAACAGAAAACTATGGGTAAATTTGAAATCACTACCAGAAAGAACGGCGAGTACCAGTTCAACCTGAAGGCCACCAACGGCCAAGTCATCCTCACCAGCCAAGGCTATGCCACCAAGGCCAACTGCCTCAATGGCGTGGAATCCGTTAAGAAAAACAGCCAGGACGAGAAACGTTTCGAAGTGAAGGAAGCCGCCAACGGCAAACCTTTCTTCAACCTGATGGCTACCAATGGCCAGGTCATCGGCTCCAGCCAGATGTACGCCAACGAGCTGAACATGAAGAACGGCATCGCCTCGGTGATGAAGAACGCTCCTGAGGCCGACATCGTCGATTTGACGGAAGCCTAAGTGCAAGTTGTCATTAAAAACGAAAAAGGAACGGCGTGTGTCGTTCCTTTTTTCGTCTTCAACCGTCGGGGCAAAAGGATTCGAACCTTCGACCCCCTGCTCCCAAAGCAGGTGCGCTAGCCGGACTGCGCCATACCCCGAAAAAAAAGACGATTCGGCATCGTCTTCTTTCTTGCGCGGAGAAGGGGA
>JAEEGI010013405.1_pt1 | contig 17392 bp, 15 predicted proteins | sample 8958751 | NCBI WGS metagenome assembly JAEEGI01 (sample SAMN16246545, study PRJNA631951) | gut metagenome | biome: gut microbiome; feature: rumen; material: KS-attached | host: Bos | place: Iran: Karaj | collected 2018-10
TGGTGCGGATGCTTGGCTGGTCGTGGTGCCTTACTACAACAAGCCCACCCAGCAAGGTCTGTATGAGTATTTCAAAGCCATCGCAGAGTCGACAGACAAACCCATTGTCGCCTATAACGTGCCCGGCAGGACCGGAACGAACATGACCGCTGAGACGACTCTCCGGGTGGCTGAGATTCCAGGAGTGATCGCTGTCAAGGAAGCCTCCGGCAAGCTTGACCAGATTGAGGAAATAGTGAGAAATCGCCCCGAAGGATTCAATGTACTGAGCGGTAATGACGACCAGACTTTCGAGATTATGGGATATGGTGGCGAGGGTGTCATCAGCGTGGCGTCGAATGTGGCTCCTGAGCTGATGGTCTCCCTTGTTGAGGCCGCCGCAGCAGGGGATTTTGCGAAAGCCCGGGAAATCAACACCTCCCTCGCGCACCTCTACGATGCGTGCTTCGTTGAAAGCAATCCTATCCCCGCCAAGGCCGCCCTTTCCATCTTAGGCCTTTGTGAGCCGGACATGCGTCTGCCTCTCACCACTGCGGTGCCTTCCACTTTCGAGGCAATGAGGGAAGTCCTCGCGGCTCTAAAACTAATAGATAACTAGCCATTTTTAATTAATATCATTTGTTATGGATTTGGATCGAATCTTTAAAGAGTTGGAGACTGGCTCCATAAGGGTTGCCGAAAAAGTCTCTGACGGTTGGAAAGTCAATTCATGGATTAAGGATGCTATTTTGGAAGCCTTTAGGGAAGGAAAACTGACTGACATGTCATTGGGGCAGTTTCCATTTTATGACAAGCATACACTTCCGCTTCGTCATTTTTCCATCGAGGACAAAGTTCGTATAGTGCCCGGAGGCACTGGTATCCGGCGTGGAGCATACCTGGCTCCTTCGGTAATTGTGATGCCACCTTCCTATGTGAACATAGGTGCCTATGTTGATGAAGGCACTATGGTAGACTCCCATGTCTTGGTGGGTACCTGCGCGCAGGTGGGAAAGCACGTCCACTTGTCATCCGCTGTCCAGTTGGGAGGAGTCATCGAACCGAAGGGTGCACTGCCCGTCATAATTGAGGATAACGCCTTCATCGGCGGCAACTGCGGCATCTATGAAGGCACAATAGTGGGAGAGGCCTCCGTGATTGGCTCCGGTGTCATCCTTACCCGCGGCACTGCCTTATATGATGCGGTGGCCGGGGAATTTGTGCCTAAAACGCCTGACGGACGGACAGTCGTCCCTCCCGGAGCGGTGGTCGTTCCTGGCAGTCGCCCCTTGACCAAGGGACCTGCGGCGGAGGCGGGGATCCATGTGAGCACCCCTATCATCGTCAAGTATAGGGATAGCCGGACGGATGCTTCTGTTACTCTTGAAACTGCTGTAAGATAGGATGCTGCAAAAAATATTCAAATACCATGGAGCCGGCAACGACTTCCTTCTGATAGACAACAGGGACGGGCGCCTAAGCCTTTCTCCGAAGCAGGTAACGCATATCTGCGACCGGCATACGGGATTCGGCGCTGACGGGTTGATGCTTCTTGAAAAATCCGAGACCAAGGACTTCCGTATGGTCTATTATAATCCGGATGGGAGTGGTGGAATGATGTGTGGAAATGGGGCGAGATGCATAGTCGCTTTCGCGGCGGACCTTGGTGTCGTGTCGGGAAATTTCCCTATTGAGTTTGAAGCCCCCGACGGTCCCCACACGGCGGTCATCATGGGCGGGAAACCCGAGCAAAGGACTATCCGGCTCAAAATGAACGATGTTTCAGGGGTGACCATCTATCCTGAAGAAAAGGCATGTTTTTTGGACACTGGCACCAGGCACCTTGTGCGCTTTGTGTCAGGATTGGAAAGCTATCCTGTCTTGGAGGAGGGAAGGACTCTCCGCATGGACAGTCGTTTCGCCCCGGAAGGGACAAATGTGGATTTTGTGGAGCCGGTCCTTCGACAAGCCCAGGAATCGGCATTGCGCATCCGCACCTTCGAGAAAGGAGTTGAGGGCGAGACCTTGGCATGCGGGACCGGGATAGTCGCGTCTGCCATCGCGGCCTGCTTCAAGGGAATAGAGGGAAAGAATCTGCCCGATGGAAGGGTCTCTTACGACATCAAGGCCGCGATTTCTGACCTTGCTGTCGACTTTATCCCTGAGGGGAAGGGTACCGGCTTTAAGGCCAAAGACATATGGTTGACCGGCCCGGCTGTTTTTGTCGGGACAATGGAATGTTTTATATGATATAATAAGAATTATGAAAATTTCAACTAAACTTTCACTTGCGTTTGCAGTCGCTCTGTCTTTGACGTCCTGCTTCAAGCACGAACGTTCATCAGCATCAGTCAACCAGAATGTGAATTTCGAGATGAATGAGTTGGCGTATGAGAAGTATTTCCAAGATAGTCTCATGTACACCACAAAGTTCTCACTTGATGATGTGATTGTTTTCAACACAGCGTGTGACAACTTGAACAGGGGCTTTATCGGAGGATTCAAGGTCTCCACCCTCTTCGGCGGGAAGGAGACTTCTGATGAGATGGCTCGTTACGCTTCGGCGGATCCTCGCCAGGGGATGTCGGGAAGCATGTTTTACATGACATTCAATCAGGCTCCTTTTATGTCGGGATATGACATAGAATACATTCTGGACAACTATTACAGCGCTGAGACTCAGATTCTTGGCTGCTGCGTGTGCAACACGTTGTACAACAGCCGCCTTGCAGAGCAGGGGCTGATAGAGCCCGGAGATTACCTCAAGGTCACGTTTGAGTTTTTCAATGGCGACACATCTGTCGGTTCTATCAGCAAGTATCTGATTGACTACACCGGAGCCGAACTGAAGATGATCAATGAGTGGAAAGAATGGGACATGGCCGGCGAGTTACAAGCCGAAAAGGCCTACATCGCTTCTTTCGACAAGACTAAGATCCGTTTTGAGATCCAGGGCTCGTTCATTGAGCCTTGCTTCTGTTTCGATGATTATCTGGTCCACATCAGCGTGACCTATTAGGCCGCTTACCATCCGATCTTGACCTGGACTCCGTCCGGGTTGTTCGGATGACTGACAAGATAAGTTTTTCCGACCTCGTCCCAAAGGGCGGGGTCGAATGTTTCTTCCCCATCCACAATCACGCTTGACGGCTTTTTTGGTAACAGCACCCTGGTAGCGCAAACTGTCTCCGCCGGACCTTTCGCCACCCAGGAGAAAGACCGTCTTTCCTTTTTCGCCTCATATGCCCGTCCGGCTATTGCGAGGATTGAAGGCGCTTTCGGGGCATTGTCGATGTTGTAGAGAAAGCCTTGTTCTCCCGGCTTGACTGTTTTGCTGGTGAGTACAGGGAGGGTCGGGTCATAGAGGTCTATCAGGCGGCCTGTCAGAGTGAGGGGCTCATCACTCACGCTCTCATCCATCACCGCTATCAGCTCGTAAGGGCCTCTGGTCAGCATAAGGTTATTCTTGAAAACAAGTTCTTCTCCACTTTTGGAATACATCCCCGCTACAGCCTCAATGATGCCGTTGCCGGAACCTCCTTCAAGGACAAACTCCTTGGGATCCTTTCTTATGATCATGACGGATCCGGAACCGAAAACATATTCACCCTCAGGTGCTTCCGCATCAATTCCCATGAGTGAGAACAGATGGTCAGAAGGGGCTTTGTAACTGTTTTCCCCAGTATTCCACCATTCCTTCACATTCTGGAAGGGATCGGTGTCTTTTCCGCAGTACACGAGTCTTCCGCCTCGCTCCACCCATGAGGCTATGTGATTGTGGGCCTGAGGGTCCATCGGCTTCATGTTGGAGTAGGTCATAACCAGTACTTTAACATCCTTCAAGGTGTTCTCGTAGCCGACATTCTCGATGTGGGTTATTCCGACGGGAACTCCTCTTTTGAGAAGAGGCATAACCATCCCGAAAAAGTCGGACAAGGCGGGGTCATCATATCCTTCGTGAATAGGGAAACGCTGGAACATCAGCGAGTTGCCCATAAGAACGCTGATTCCTTGGCTCCCGGAGACCTTGTTGTCTGATACAGGAATATTCCCGAGGCTTCCCGTCATCACCTGCATCATCGTGGAGTAGTCGGAAGGGATTTTGATCATCTCGTCGCTTCCCGCGCTCTTCGGATAGAGTCTCCCATAAATTCGCTCCGGCCATGGCATGACCTCATAATCAGCTATTTCCGGATGAAGAAGCTGGGCGGTGAAGGTGGCGTGATAGTTCTTCTTGTAGTCATTCCAGTCTCTGGTTCCATCTTCAATAGGGTCTGTCAGGAACCACACCCTGCGTCCGGTCGGAGCGGTCATCGAGGCCATGCAGGCATATTCCAGATAGGCGGTCTCGAAAGTGCGCTCCTTGAACACGCCGTCCAAGTAATTGGGCACCCTTGAGGTTCCTGTCCAGACCTGAGCGATGTAGCCGTCGATGCCTTTCATGGAGGCCAGGCTTGCCTCGGGGCTGACAATCTCCCATTGGGAGTAGTTGACCAGCGAGTGTGTAGGAACGTAGCATTTCACTTCCAGGCCTTTGCTCCGGCCATATTCCTTCGCATAAGTCGTGACCTCGTCCAGTGCCCTGTAGTAGAGATGGTACTTTAGTTTGTTGGACAGATAAGTCGCCTCGGGTGATTCGTCCTGTGGCCTCCAAGGCTCGCCGTAGTAGTCTTCCCACTCCTGCTTGAAAGCGTCGCTGTAGCCTCCTCGGTTCCAGAACTCCGGCTCTTCGAAATAAAGCGACTCGATTCCGGCGTCGATGACACGCTTGACCTGGCTTTCTTTGAAATATTCCAGATAATGTCTTGTCGGGACAATGTAGGGGACCATTTTCCCGTGCCAGATGGTGTCTCCGTCAGCTTGCCTTTGACCCTCGTCAAGATGGGTGGCACCGTCCCACTTGCCCGTGAAGTAGTCATTGTAGCCGCCCCAGGCTATTCCGGTCATGAAATCGACACGGTAGCCTCGCTCTTTCCATGAGCGGATGCGGTTTTCTACGGCCGAGCTGCCGTCGGGACCATCTTCCGCCAGGCTTTTCCCTGTCCCATAGACCATCACGGCATCCGCCCTGGTGTCGATGGCCGGGCTCCATGCCCTTGAGGTCTGGAAAGTGGTCTTTACTCTTCCGGAACCGTTGTTACCCTCTGGTGATGAGCAGGATAACGAGAAAGCCAAAGCCGCGAGAGTTATCACGACTTTGGCTCCTAAAGAATGTGTAGAGTTCATTATTCCCCGACGTGGAATGCTACCCTGAGGTCCTCGATCTCGGCATCTGTGATCGGTTTCAAATCACCGATCGGTGCTGCCAGGATAAGCGACCTCGCACTGAAATCAGCGACCTCGAGACGGTCGAAGGTGTTGATGAGTTTGTCTCCGGTGACCACGACGGAATCGTTCTCAAGCATCACGAATGGCCTCTGCCGGAACTCGTCAGCCAGATCGGACAAATGCTCGTCGTACTGGCTTCCGAACGGGAAGGTGGGGATGTCCTGCAGGAATATCCAGCTCTCGGGAATGGTTCTGACATCGAACTTCACTCCGCTGACACAGAAGCCCATAAGAGCGGGTGACTGGGTCAGGATAATTGAGTTGACTTTAGGGTTCCTGCGGTAGATCTCGTAGTGGAGAGCCACCGAGCGGCTGGCCATCTTCCCGGCCTCGACCATTCCGTCCTTAATCTGCACAATGTCCTCAGGATCAATGTCCCAGCGCTGGACGTTGGAGGGGGTGATCAGGAAGTCATTGCCTTTCCACCTGACAGAGGCAGTCCCGTAGGAGCTGCACATCAGTCCTTGTGAGCAGGCCCTGCGGACGATTTGGCAGATCTCGGTCCGGATCGCCCTCTCGTCTGAAGGGTGGCTTACATTCATGAAGTGCTCGAAAGGGGTGTTGACGGCCATCTCATGCTTGTTTATCTGCTCTTCTGTCAGATAATTAGGCTCGCCGAGTGTTTTGGCGTTGAGGATTGTTCTGGCGCAGAGCTCAAGGGTCTCGAAACGCTGGTAAGCGTCGGCGATGTCCTCTCCGTACAGGACCACACCATGGTTCTCCATGATTACAGCCTTGAACTCGGGATTCCTCTTGAACTCGGTGACGATCTTCTCTCCGAGAAGCTCGCTGCCCGGGAGGGCATATTCAGCGAAACCGACAGGTCCGCAAACAGCCCTCGCCTGAGGGATTATGCTGGTGTCGGGCACTTTGTGGACGACACTGAAAGTCACGAGTCCCGGAGGATGGGCGTGGATGACCGAACGGGCCTTGGGGTTCATCTTGTAGATGGCCTTGTGGAAGGGATATTCCGAAGAAGGCCTGTGGGGGCCGACAATCGTGCCGTCAGCTTTGACGCACATGATGTCGGAAGGAGTGAGGGATCCTTTGTCGATTCCGGCTGGAGTGATCCAAAGATCCCCGTTGTCATCCATGATGGAGAGATTGCCACCGGATGTGGTGGTCATCCCGCTCCGATAGATCCTGCCGATTATGATGGCGATCTGCTCGGCGGGATGCATCAATTTGATATCCAGTTGTTTCATATATTACGCTAGCATAACCTGGCCACCTGTCACAGGGATGGCCTGCCCGGTCTCTCCAGTCTGCTCGATGGCATACATGATGGCCTTGCACACGTCTTCGGGGTTGCAGCCCTTGCGCATGGGGACTTTGGAGAGATAGTAGTCTTTCACGTCTTGCACTGTCTTGGCACCAGGAGCCTTCCCGGCTTTGAGGTACTGGATGAACAGTCCTCTCTCGGGGTCGCTCCAGAGCGGTCCGTCGTAGTAGTTGCCAGGGCAGATGGAGTTGACTTTGATCCTGAACGGGGCGAGCTCTAGGGCGAAGGACTGTGTCAGTCCGATACCTCCGAACTTGCCGCCTGCATAGGCGAAATTGGCCTTGCTGCCGACCAGACCGCTCTTGGAGTTGATCTGGACGATGTCGGCGAAATACTCAGGGTCATTGGCGGTCTCGATCTTCATCACATGGCTGGCGACTTTGGCGCAGAAGAAGTAGGCCTTGTAGTTGATGTTGGTGACGAATTCGAAGTTCTCGGGTGTCATAGCCTCGAGGTCTCCGGCGCGCACGACTCCAGCGTTGCTGACGAAGGTGTCAAGGGCTCCGAAATTGACGATGGTCTCCTTGATGAGGTTCCGCAGGCTGTCCATGTCGGCCACATTGGTTTTTACGAATATAGCTTTGTTGGCTTTCGCTATCTCATTGAAGCTGGCGGCTGTCTTCTCTCCGGTCACCTCGTTGAGGTCGGCGACCACGATGTTGGCTCCTTGCTTGATGAGCTCCCTGGCGATTCCCTCGCCGAATCCCTGGGCGGCACCGGTCACGATGATGGTCTTGCCTTCAACCCTGCCTTTTGAGGCGCTGGAAGCGACCTTACGGCGATAGTTCTCAACCTCCCAGTTGTCGATGAAGCTGATCTGGCGGGCTGTCATGGGGTGCTCTCCTCCAAAGAAGGAAGCGTACCATGCGACTTTCATGGAATCCTCGAAGACCTCAGTCACAGTCTTTGCCTCTTTGGCGTTAGATCCGACGGCGACAAGACCTATTCCCTTGATAAGCAACACCTTCGGAGTGTGGCCACGCTTCTCGACATAGGCCTCGATCTTCTTTTCTGCCTGTTTCACGAGATCCTCGGGACCCTTGTGGTCGATGTAGATGAACTCGCTCTTGCAATAGACGATACCGTCAGGAGTGAAGGGTTTCATAACGGCGGCAGCCGCCTCTTTGCTCTCCACGAACTTGCTGATGAGTGCGTTGTTGGTGACTTTCAAGGTCTTGAGTCCACGACCGGAACGGCTCAGGAAGGTCCTGATGGCCGGAATGGTCTCGCTGACGCAGTCGCAGATGGGGGCCTCACCCTCGGGAACAGGCTTTACTTTCTTCTCGAGAGTTGCCATCACGTTGTCGTAGATGCGTTCAATCTCCTCCACGGTGTCAGCACCCACGAAGATGCCGTGGTTCTGGAGGAATATGACCTTAGGATCGAAGCCGCGCTCTTTCCTGTAGGCCATGATCTTGTCATAGACCTTCTTGAAAAGGGTGTATCCGGGATCGGTGTAAGGAATATAAAGCGCGTCCGGGAATAACTCTCCACAAGTCTTCTCAGCGTCTTTTGAGCACATCAGACCATTGACCAATGTAGGGTGGAGATGGACGACATAAGCCGCCTCCATGCAGTTGTGCATGGATGTCTCAACCGAAGGACGCCTGTCTTTAGTGATGCATGCTGCCGCCAGGTCATTCTTTACCTGCTCTTCACGGACGGCTGTCTCTGAGCTGTACTTCTTCTCACCCATAGGGTTCAGCAAAGCCCTGTCTAGGACTGCGAAACCATCTTCGGTGATTGTGGCGAGGGCATGGCCGCTGGCCTTTACCCAAAGCCTGTCTGCTGTTTTGAAAGATGTGTTGCCACCTCCAGCGATCACATACTTGCTGTCGCCGCCATATTTGCGGGACACTTCAACCAACTTCTCAATTTCAGACATATTCCTTATTTATTAAGAGTTTTCATAATGATTTCCTCTCCGGCTTCCACGGAGTCGAGTCCGGCCTGATGCGCGACGACCTTGCAGGCACCCCTGAAATTGGTTCTGCGGAGCTTCTCGCTGAGTCCTTCCGGATGGTCTGAGGTCCTGAGTTTTATTGGCTCCATGGCAGGAGTGTTGTGCTCTGAACCGAAGGTCACTGTGAACCCCTCGTCTTGGAGGTAGTCGGAATATTCCTCAAGCACCTTGGTGGTGTTTCTGGTCGTGATGAACTCGACCGAGTCAAAACCGCGCCTCTTGAGGGTGTCGGCGGCCTTTTGGAGGTCTCCCTCAAAATCCGTGAACTCGCCCTTGGCGTTGTCAGCAAGGAAAGGATAGGTGGGGATGCCGCCGGCGGCTCTGATGATCTGGCACACGGTCTCCATCGGAAGGAAAGCCTTCGGATCCTCTGGGACGAAAGCGGCGCCTCCCGCCTTGAGGAGCTTGCTCCTTATCTCGTTCTCGACCGCGGCGATGTTGTCTTGAGCAGCCTTCAGGAGCTTTCCTCCGAATATTTTCTCATAAGCGGCGGCTCTATCCGCGCCCTCCTTGAATCTGGCCTCGATGGCCATTCTCAGAGCCTTGGCCAGGTGACGCTCTCTGACAGAACCCTTTGTCAACTCCTTGACTATGAGGCTGAAATCCAGATTGAATCCGGCCTTTACGGCATCCAGGTGGGCGTTGAGTTTCCCGCACATCCTTTCAACCTGGGCGTTGGACTCATCCCTGACTTCCGCCAGCAACCGTGCTTCTTCTCCTTTCAGAATCACAGGGAAAGCGAGGCCTTTCCCACTGATGTAGGTGCGGCCAGGATTGTTGGGGTCGTTGACCCTAAGCCCGGCGGCCTGGTCCTCGCTGTTCAGGGATATGAATTCTATTCCCATGATAGGGCAGAGGTGCCTTTTCTCGCAACCGGTTTTCCAGTCGGAGTATCCTTCCATGGAATAGAAGTCGTTGATTCCAACCACTCCGACACCCTCTTCAAGAGCCATGTCAAGCGCTTGGTCGACACCTGAGAAAGCGCTGAAAGAGTACGGGGTGTGCATGTGGGCGTTAACGTCAATGATGGTGCTCATAATGCTATTAATTATATTAGTCCTTCGGGGAGGTCGAGAGTCAGTGTCTGTTCCTCCTCATCAATATCAATTATCAGATCGTCGTGGATGGGAACCATAATTGTCTCTCCATTCACTTCGACATACAGGCAAGGATTGCCTGGAATCGGCTCGAAATCAAATATTTCCCCAATGTTTTCGCCGTCTTTCCCCTTGAGGGTCCACCCGAGCAGATCCTCGATGTCAAGAACTTCATCATCTCCGTCTCCGGGGATGATCGCGGACTTTTTGGCGAATATTTCCTTACCGGCCAGTTCCTCGGCGTCCTTCAGGTTAGCGACACCTGTAATCCGCAGGAGAGCCTTGGACGTGCCTTTCTCTTTGAGAGATTCAATAAAAAAGGGAACCGGAAGTCCATCGAAAATGATGAACACCGGTTCCTTTAGGTTCAAGTCTTCCGGACCTAACTCACGGAAACCCACAAGGATTTCCCCTTCGGTACCGTAGGACTTCAGTACCCGGGCTATCCGCAGAAAATCTGAAGGAGCCCCGGACATTTTTTTAAGCCTCCTGCTCGCCAGCTTCCTCAGCGGCATTAGCGGCAGCAGCCTCCTCAGCGGCTTTGCGCTGGGCCTCAGCCAGTTCCTCCGCCTTCTTGGCGATGGCGGCGGCCCTTTCCTCATTGACCTTCTTCTCGGCTGCGAAAGCGGCCTTGGTCTTTTCGGCGGCCTCTTTCACGATGCCTTCTTTCTTGGCATTGATCTTGGCGTCCCTCTGAGCCTTCCACTCGTTCCACTTCTGGTCGGCCTGCTCCTGGGTGATGGCGCCCTTAGCGACACCTTTCTGGAGGTGCTTGCGGAGAAGAACTCCCTCATAGGAGAGGATCCTGCGGGTAACAAGCGTGGGCTGGGCACCTACATTGAGCCAAGCGAGAGCCCTCTCACCGTCAAGGACGATGGTGGCGGGATCGGTGTTGGGGTTGTAAGAGCCGAGTTGCTCGATAAAACGTCCGTCGCGAGGAGCGCGGGAATCGGCCACGACAATGTGGAAGAATGCGAAATTCTTCTTTCCGTGACGCTGAAGTCTGATTTTAACAGCCATTGTGAATCTGTTTTTAATAATTAATAATAAACCTTTTGTCTCCCAACTCGTGAGAGCATGCAAAGATACGAATAATTATCAAAGTGAGAAAAAATTTTGGTATTTCCGGAATAATGTCTATTTTTGCAGTCCCAATCCAATGGGACACATACCTGCGGTAGTGGTGAAATGGTATACACGCTACTTTGAGGGGGTAGTGGGCGCTACGCCCGTGTGAGTTCGACTCTCACCTACCGCACGAAAATCGGCTTCAGGGATGTTCTGAGGCCGGTTTTTTTGTCTACATTACCTAACTTTTCGCATTTTTTCTTTCTGATCCTTAATTTATATGGGTTGTCATCTGAAAGATACTATTACCACATCTTATGTTTTCCACAAAACTCTGCACTTAAGGGCAAAATCAGCTATCAGTTAGGACATCCCAATAGTTTTGAAGTTGTAGATGAAAATACATTTACCATTTGCGACAATTCAAAATTGTTGTTATACGATTATCCCTGGAAACAAATAGGCCATATAGGCAATTATGATAGATCAAATAATGAATACCTTCAACTTGTGATTGTTAGGTATAATGAAGGTGCTATTATGTTATGTATGGAGCGGTTTGATAACTCAATTAAAAAAAATAATTATATACACATCTGGAAATAGATGGGAGAATGATATTGATGTTTATGATAAAAAGAATAGTACAATTAAGGATGCAATCATACCCTCATAAGATTTTCATACATTGTTGACATAATTAATGTCGATTCACACTTTTTGCACTGATAAAGGTATGCTAATTTGTATGCGAAAAGATACGCTCAGCAGTTACTCTTATGATTACAATTAGAAGAAGGTTGAAAGCGTATTAGTGTCATGGTGTGGCATAGTTAAGTTTTTTTTTATTTTTGTGAATAATAGACAACTATGAGAACAAGATTATTGAACACTGTCGTTTTCATTGTTCTATCTTTGGCGTTTTGCGGCCGAGGAGCTAACAGCATTAGGCATAAATGCTTTTGATAAGGTCGGCAAGGCTTATTACTCTGCCGAAAACGATCCTAAATCTGTCATTGACGCTTACAAATCCGAGATAGACAAGTTCCAGTGCAAGGAGTTCCGGGACCATTTTTTGGAAATCGTGGACAAAACGCATGATGGAATTATCACGAAGATCAGGTCTCAGGTTCCCACAGTCAGCGGATCTCGTCTCTTTTTCTTCGCGTTGGTCACACAGGGTTACTCCTACTCCACAATAAGTCTCATCATGGGCTCTCGTTCCCGGCAGAATCTTTATGACATGCGTAAACGTCTTGTTAGAACAATCCAGAGGGAGAGCCCTACAGACACGTCCCTCTTTCTTGGGTGCTTAGGGAGTGTTGAAGCCGGCATTCGACAAAAAAGTGACTATCGCTCTTAATGAAAAACGGCCTCTCAAGCATAGGAATCGTGCGATAGTTTTTCCGGATTCTGGCTCAATCTAAGTAATTGATTGTAAGCCATCTATTTTGGGGTGCGATAGTCTGTTCTCCCGGCTATTATTTTGCGTTTTTTTGGGGTTCCTTTATTTTTGCTGACAAACGAAGATGTTTATGCGTCGTTATTGTTTGTTATTACCACTGATCGTGGCGATGCTTATCCCGGCATTCTCATCGTCCGTCGGATCTCATCCGTTGAATAATGGATTCTGTCTCGTTGACACTATACCTATAGTAGGGAGTGGCAGTAATGGAGAAGGTCCCAAAAGTACTATAACCATACCTATAGTATGTACTCTTTCCGACTCTGGGACAGACCTTGAATTATGTTTCCTTGATGACCTGGGCTTTGTCAGCGTCACCTTGATGAACCTATCCACTGGCGAGATTGAGTCCATAGTTCTTGACAGCCAGATCGGGATCGTTGACTTCCCCTTCTCCGGTGATGCGGGTTTTTACCGGATCATCATCACTACATCCTCAGGAAGGTCGTATCATGGAAGTTTTATAATATGATGAATAGCTTCCCGTAGGGTGATCTCTTTGATATAAAACCGACTTCTATAAAACATATCACCATAAACAAATAATAAAGCACAAATGAAAAAGATTATTATTTACACAATCTCAGTATCACTATTGTTAAGTGCGTTCTTTGCTGTCAAGTCTTTCGCTTCTATTGATGAGGTTGGTCTGTTCAATGCTAATGTCGAGGCTCTCGCTGATGGAGAAGGAGCGGTAACAGGGCATTGCGAAGAGAAAGACAAGGATTGCATTGCTTTTTGCCCGAAATGCGGTGCGGCTTACTGGGCTCCCGGTCATTTAGGTGGATCTTATCAGATGAGTGGCAATTGTGTTTTATGCAATCAGTCAATGTAGTCTATAGAAATGAGAAAGGGATTGAGAAGGGGATTTGGTATTATTATTTTTTTTATTGTCCTATCAACTGCTTTCGGTTGTAAGAATAATAATGGAATAGTATCATATAAAGAATTGAAGTTCGATAACGAAGTTGCGGTTGAGATCGACACACTCACAGGGGAGCAACTTTGGGGTGGCACGGCGAAGATTCAATTAATCAATGATAGGCTGTATGTTGTCGCCTTTGAGCAAGGAGACCCCACGACATGGGTACATGTTTTTGACACGGCAGGCAATAAGATATGTGACTTAATACCCTTTGGTCGAGGCCCCAAAGAGGCTTCGATGATTACAACAGCGCAAGTGATTGATCCCGCTTTGTGCCTCTTTGATCCTCAAGTATATAAAGAGATTTCTATCATTGAGGATCCAGTGTCTGGGAGTTATAATATAAGTGAAGAACCGAGGGCTCGTGAAAAATGGATCTGGAATTGTCTTAAGGCGAATGACAAGGTTGTCTCTTTGTATTGCCCCGGTCCTCAAAGTGATGAAACGGATATGCCGCGCATTGTCCTTAGATCATCGGCGGGATCTGTTATTGATGAGTACAGCGGCTCACCCCTTGATGACGAGGCTCCTGCAGTCAAGTTTTATTTGGAAGCGATGCGCTCATGTTCCGCTCTTTCAAATAATGCGAAGAATTATGCCATTTCATACAGTGATGCGGGAATCCTTCAGTTGTTTTCTATAAGTGACAGAATAAAAAACACATTTACAGGGTTTTATTATCCGCATTCACTTACGCTGAAGGATAATCAAGTTGTACCGCAAGACAAATCAAAACCCTTTATCAATACATTGTACGCATCTGAGTCATACTTGTTTGCCTCGTATGACGGTGAGGAATATCAAAAGGGGGATAACAGGCTTTTATACACTAAAATCGCTGTTTTCGATTGGAAAGGTAGGCCACGGCTTCTGATAAAATGTGATTATCGGATAGAAGCGTTATGCTATTCTGAGTCAGATTATACCATTTATGCTGTACTGGTTGATTCATCACATGCATACCGCCTGGGTAAATTAAAAATTCGTATGTGACGGTTTTCCCGCCGCTGTTCTTGTTTTGTGCGCTCTCTTCCCATTGTATTAGATAGACAGGGAGCGTGTCTCTTATTCCAAATTAGTTCGATTACTCATCCTTCAGAAAAGGTTTTGCTCCAGGTGAAAACACGGGGATCTTCTTCCATTTCATCTCGTTCAGTTCGGTGTTGAGTTGCCGGATACGGGCAAGGATTTCGTCAAAGGTCGGTTTATCCTCGCTGTAGATCATCCCACGCATCATTTCATCGTAGTCTTTGCGCCATTCGTCTACGATACTGTCCGGAGGGAGAATGTTGAAATGCCCTGGGGTTTCCGTGTTGTAGTCAACACCATCAATCCGGTTATAAATAAAACGGTGCATGACAATTCCTTGGAAAAGCTCCTCGTTGGCGAGAGCCTTTTCGTTGATGCGCTTCTTGTTATTACACATCATGAACAAGTCGTACAGGTGTCGCGACATACGATAACTCCGGATGTCGCCTTGCGATTTGTTGAACTCCTCGTGCAGAAGACACACTTTCTCGATAAAAGTCCTTTCGGGTTCAACGGTAACTACCATGAACGGTGATGAGGAAAATGCATTCCCGGGAAGCCTTTCGTCCATAAGCGAACAGACCTTCCTCTTCGACACGGCCGCCTTATACGATCGGCCGGACACTTCCAGCATTACCTGCGGGAGAATGTACCCTTCAGGGGGAAAAGCGGAATCATAGTCAATGTATATCTGTACAGGATCCTGCGTAGGCATCCCGTTATCGTTGTTTGACAAGCGATACGCCCCACGGGGAATGCCGACGGACTCGAGCGCTGAAGGTAGTTCATCATAGAACTGGCCGAGGGTGAATTCCTTCGCCTTTCTGCGGAGCTTATCACTGACTTGGCTCTTAGACAATTCTCCCGGGAACCCGAGAAACACTCTGTCGATCGAGAGATCTACGTCCTCGGAAAACCGGCTGATGAGACCCCAGCCTTTGCTGAGGCTGGTACCGCCCTTGAACTGGATGGAATCACAATAATCGAGCGAGCGAATGGCTTGGAGGACCTTGGTCACCCACCAGTCTTTCTCGATGGCCTGAGGCGGGAGCGTAGTCCCCTCGGCAGCCTTGATGAAGAATGATGTCCGCGCTGCGGGGGCGAGGCTCAGGAAAGGGTCTTTCTGCATGACTGTACAATTGAGCGGGTTTTGTGGGACATGAGTCTGATGTCATGGACGAAGCGGTCTACCGGGACGGAAGAAAGCCGAGCGGCCAGCACATCCAGCCAATTCTGGTCAACAAGGTCCATCTTCTCGCCGTGAAGCGCGATGGCCACGAGACGCATTGTCCCGTCCTTGAAGAGAGATAGGCGGGAGTCTTCAGTATGGAGAAGCGTGATGCCGTTCCCAATGCCGGTGTCGATGAACCTTGCACGCCCGTCGGTGAGGTAGACAGCGTTCATCTGATTCTGAGTCGAGAGCCCTAGAAGGTTCTGGGCCGCAGCCTTGGAATGGTAGATGGCAATGCCCATTTTCTGCGAATAAGCGTTGATTATAGCATCATTTGTGGCCGGGATGACTCCAAGGCCCCATTTGCGGTCTATGACCGGATAGAAATAGATGCCGCGCCCATACCGAAGAATCTCTCCATCGGTACATAGCCTGGAAAGCTGCTTCCGGACGGCGGTCTGATTGTCAAGGTCAGCGAAGTCTGAGAGGAAAAAGACTTTCCCTCTCTTCCATGACCGGATGCGGTTTGATATGGATTTGGCAGTATTCATCTTGTCCCATTTATGTCACAAAAATAATACATTTATGTGACATTTCAAAAGAATTATGCTGTGGGCCGCCAAGCGGCGCCAGTTTTACCTCTCCTGACTGCCTGGTCAATTTGCTGAAGATAACAATTAGAAGAAGGGTGAAAGAGTATCAGTGTCATGGTGTGGCATAGTTAAGTTTTTTTTTTACTTTTGTGAATAATAATAGACAACTATGAGAACAAGATTATTGAACGCTGTCGCTTTCATTGTTCTATCTTTGGCGTTCTGCGGCTGCGGAGTCAAGATTTGGCGTTCGCTGGACGAGATAGATGGGATGCTAGGCGACCGCCCGGCCGAAGCGCTTGCCCGTCTTGACTCGATTGACCCTTTCACCATGAGTGACAGGCTTCTGGCGTGTCACACATTGCTTCGTGCGATAGCCTTGGATAAGAACAATATAGATGACGGCTCATTTGTGTCGGAGATGGAGAAAGCCGCTGAATGGTACGACCGTCACGGCAGCCTTTGGGACAGGCTTCGCTCCGATTACTACTACGGCGATCAACTCCGTGATGCGGGCCGTCTTGAGGAGGCCGCGGTGTGTTTCATGCTCTCGGAAGAGGAGGCCGTCCGTCTGGAGGACTGGTTCCTTGCGGGGATGTCTGCAAGAAGCCTTTACCATATATTTGTAAGGACCCATAATGCCCCTGAGCAAATCTTGAGCATCAAGCGTGCGATTGATTATTTTAATAGGGCCGGCTTGGAGGCTCATGAGGACGATGCCCGGATCAAGCATGCCTGGGCTCGCTATAATCATTCCGAGCAGGAAGTATCTGACAGCTTGTTTAATGAATCAATAGCCAGGGCTATCCAGAAGAAAGACACCACAAGGCTGATAGACGCACTGGTCGGCTCAGTGTCTGGAATGCTTGTATTCGAGCCGTATCGTCCGGACAGCGCTATCGCCAGGTTGGCCTGGGCGGAGAGGCTTGGCTATAGACCTAATTATAGGTCGTTGGCTGACTACGCCAAGGCTTATTCCCTTTCCGGACAGAAGAATGAGTCCGAGAAGTATCTTCAAGGCGCATATAAAGCTTGCGTGACTAGGTCTGAGAGTGATTATGTCTCATTTGTGGAATACGACATACGGCTTTATGAGAGTGATTTCCCTGGGGCTTTAGGTATTTTGCAGGAGGTCTTCACCCATCAGAACAATGATGCCGTGCAGACCCTTGAGCAGTCTGTTATCAAGGCGCAGAAGAATTACCTTGAGATCGCGAACCGTTCGTTATCGCAGGTTAATACAAGAAATCGTATTATCATAATACTATTGGTTTTTCTTGCACTGTCGATAGTCACGACAGGTTTTCTTGTTTTCAAAGGGCAGAGAGAGCGTCATGAGATAGAGATGACCAAGGCCATGAATGAACTGGATCGCCATAATATCGAGGCTGATCAGTACCGTTTTGCGGCCGAGGAGCTAACAGCATTAGGCATAAATGCTTTTGATAAGGTCGGCAAGGCTTATTACTCTGCCGAAAACGATCCTAAATCT
>JAEEGI010013412.1_pt1 | contig 17389 bp, 16 predicted proteins | sample 8958751 | NCBI WGS metagenome assembly JAEEGI01 (sample SAMN16246545, study PRJNA631951) | gut metagenome | biome: gut microbiome; feature: rumen; material: KS-attached | host: Bos | place: Iran: Karaj | collected 2018-10
AGCTTTTCGTAAGTTTGTTCAGATCGCTTTTCCACGCCTGTCAACATCGTTACGTACTTCTCACAAAAAGAAGGTACCGTTTTTGACAACTCATAACCAACAACCTTAATCTTCAAATTCATTTTCTGGGCAGTAATATCCGGAAAAATATAGTTATACTTCTCACAAAGTTCATAGACACGATCATCGAAAATAGGCACTTCGACCTTTTTCCCGGTTTTCTTCTGGGTCAATGTGATCAGCCCACTTTTATTATAGGTTATGAAGTTCTCTTCGCGTAACTTGCAATAGTCGCTATAACGCTGGCAACTGAAGTAACCAAGAAGGAAGATGTCACGTACTATCTCATTCTCGCCAGTCAGTTCCATGTCGTACATGGCATCAATCTCCTCGTCAGTCAGGTATGTCTCTGCTCTCTTGTCTATCTCTTTTATCGTCCTGTCTTTCCAAACTCGTAGGGAAACAGCATTCTTGTTGTACCCTTCCATAGCTGCGAGGTTACAGAGTTTGCGAAAACAAGATAAAGGAGGCATATTATGCAGACAAACAATCACAAAATCGTTGACTACGATGCCGTTCTTGATGCCAAGATCACCCCAAGTGTCGGCGTTTTCTATCGTATCATTGCAGCCCTTGGAATGAGGGTGGAAGTGGTGAAGCCTGTGTATTAAGCATACAGAACCTTTGTCACTATAAACCAAATCAACACATCCTACATTGGACGTGTTGATTTTTCATTCTAGATTTCTTTTTAATATGTCAAATTTTTGTCTTTTTTACAATTTCGAATAATTTGTGGTTTATCTCTCACGCCCATTAATTCTTGATACATTATTTCTGTAATCGCATACGATTTCAGTTAAATAATAGTTAATTAACATCTATTATTTGTCGTTTTTCGACAAATACCACTACCTTTGCAACCTGAATAACAATTAAAATGATTTACGCTATGAATGAGAAATTGACTATGACGCTGAAATGGCTCAGTTATGTGGCATTGTTCTTTTGTGCCGTATGGTTTGTTTTTTTGTGTTATCAAAGTTATCATCAGGTCTTTGATACCACAGGTAGCCATATTCATTGGGAAGCAAAACAAAATCAAGTCCTTTTTGTCTCCACTGTATTTCTATTATATATAGCACTGACGTTGGCTGTCATAGGCCTATGTGTGGCTTTCTTTATCAACCTCATCAAAGGAATTCAGTATGAGGAACTGTTCCCTAAAAAGAACATCAGGCTTATCTTCATTGCTGCTATTTTACTTTTCCTTCAAACAGTTGCATCAGACAATCTCAATCAGGCATTCATTTCTGAAGGCCCTGCAGCAATAGCCCTTACTTCAAATCCATTCGTGCAATCTCTTATCTTACTCGTTTTTGGTATCTTGTACAAGATGGGCTATCAGGTTGCAGCAGAACACGATTTAACGGTATAGGGAGGACAGCAGATGATAGTCGTAAATTTAGACGTGATGATGGCCAAAAGGAAAATCTCACTTAATGAATTATCTGAGCGGGTTGGCATCACTATCACAAATCTTTCGAAACTGAAAACGGGTAAGGCTAAGGCCATACGCTTTACAACACTTGATGCCATTTGCAAGGCATTGGATTGCACACCAGCAGATATATTGGACTATAGTAGCGAGAAATAAAAAGATGAAAAAGACTTTTGTTTTTGTGATGTTGATTGCCATCATGACAGTAGCATCGCCAGTATCGTCACAGACCATTGTCAAAGGCCATGTAGTCAATGAACGAGGCGAAAAGATTGAATACGTTAGTTTAGGTTTTGAAGCAGACAGCGTCGGCACGATATCGGATGCTAACGGTAATTTCACAATAGAGATACCTGCCAATCGAAAGAACGACTTGGTGTTTACCCATGTGTCATTCCAGAATGCCGTTATTCCCTACGCGACTTATGCCAATGGGCACGAACTGACTGTAACACTGAAAGACAAGGTAATCGAACTGGCCGAGGTCGTAGTCGGCAGGAAGAACAAGCCGCACACACTGTCGGGCAAGTCGTGGATAAGGACAAGCACGGCAGGCTTCGAGGGCGATTGTAAGGGCGACATTGAATGGGGCCCAATCTTCAAAAACAGAAAAGACTATCTGCTGACCGACATCATGGTCACCATTGACAAATGCGAGTATGAGGAATGTACGTTGAGCTTCAATTGCTACGAGGTTCGGGACATGAAATTTGTTAATGTATTGAGCAAGCCTATCTACAAACGAGTCACACCTGCCGACAATGGCAAACAACTCAGCGTCATTCCTGCAGAGTCTGTCGTACTTAAAGGCAAAAAGAAATACTGTGTCACTATCAGCGTTGTCGACATTAAAGGTAAAGGCAAACTCTCTTTCCCAGCCAACTTTAAGAGCAGCTATGCTCGGCATAAGGTAAAAGGAAGAATGAAAAAAATACCCGGCTGCCCAATGATTATCGTGAAGGGATGTGAAGTCGAGTAAAAATGGCAAAACGATGAGCAAGAAAACCATCATCATCATTCTTCTCGCCCTCGTCGCAATAACGGGACAGGCTCAGACCTCGTTTGATCCAGACGAAGGCTGTCTGAATGTAATTGACATATCTTATGCGCAAGGTATTGGCGAATATGGTGATGAGGGTGTTTCCGCAAACTACCTGCATGAGAAGTTCATTAACGAATGCCTCAGCATCGGAGCCGGAATCAAAAAATCTCACGAAAGAAATGAAAAATGTTTGTTTCCGTTTTAGCATTTTATAACATCAAATTCTTTAAATTTTCCACTTTTGAGAATGAGAGCCAAAAGTGGAAATTGCGATTTTGAAATATTAACACGAAAAAAGACAACAATAGATTTTCTATCAGAATCTGTCGAAATCTCATAATTGAGGTTATTTCGACTGTTTCTGACAGAGAATGTGGCGATATAGCCCGATCATAAGCTATCACAATTGCCCACAAAAATGTTCAAGAAATAGAGTTATCTATAGAATTTTTGAAAGATAACTCGCTTATTTGTGAAATTTCTGCATAAAAGCGAGTTATCTCATGGGTTTTTAAAAGAAAACTGTCGTTTTTGCAGAAATCTCGCAAATCAATGAACTATTGGTTTAGATCATCGAGCAACTTAAGAAGTTTATAAATCTCCGAGTAGGCAATCCTGTCTTCAGGCAAAGCTTTGCTCATAGCTGAAAGTTTTTCTGCATTCGACTTAGCCCGTTCCAAATTACCATTCGCAACGAGATAGTTATAAAGTTTCGTGCGAATAAAGTAATGCTTGGTTTTCTCATAGCCAGGCATATACTTTTTCAGCTCAGGTATTAACTGGTCATAGTTCCGGCATCGTCTGACGGCATTATCAGGCAGGAAGTGCAGCAGGAACCAGAATTCTGTGCATGGACTAGTCTCAATAAACATGATATCACGATTCTCTTTACGATTCTTGAACGACTGGTATTTCTGCATCTCTGCAGGTTTCTCATAGAGTCTATCCATGTCTATCAGGCATACCACATAGTCATAATTCTCAGCCAACTTTGCCTTTGCCAACTTTAGTATATGTTCTATATCGGCATGTTGAGGGAATCCAGGCGACAGTTTAAACGGATAGCGTCTGGCGATGCGAAGAGATTCAAAGTAGAACCATTCTGTTTCCCCTTCTCCAATGATAGCAATTGACTTCTTCATCCTTCAATTTCCTTTAAGTCCAGATACTGACTGCCAAGGAATGGCAGATTGACAAGTTTACCCTGCTTATAGGCATTGTAGGGCGACAGGTTCTTGTGTAATCCCATTGACGAGAGACGCTCTATACGAGTCTCACCCTCGGAATTCTTATCTGTGAACCACACCGTATCACGACGTACGAAATCCTCATTCAGCAGATTGATGTCGTGAGTGGTGAAGAACAACTGAGAAGTGTTGTCGCTATTGGCAATGAACACTTTTATCAGATAAGACAACAGTTCGTAATGAATGCTCGTTTCCAATTCGTCGATGGCGATGAAATGGGAATCAAAGAGCAATTGTTTCAGAATGGTGGTCATACCCATGAAACGCATGGTGCCACGTGACTCATAGCTTTCGGGTAGATCAAATGTGCCATTGTCCGTTTTATGTTTGAACAGCAATTCTGGTGTGGCCCCTATTTTTCGCAACTCCACATTATCAATATTGAAGTCAGAAGCTTTAAGCATGAAAACCAAGAAACGTTTAAGTGAACCATCGCGATCATTCTCCAGGTAGTTACGAGTGAAGTCAGATAGTGAAACATCGGGGGTCAACTGGTCACTGCAATGCTTCGAGAAGAAATCGTAGACGGCATTCAACTGCGAAGCTTCGACATTCGACTTTCCGAAAGCAGCAATCACGCTACAATTGTTGACAGTATTGCCTTCAATAATCGTCTGGCTCTTCTGGGTCAACTTTGTCTTCGTGCTGAAGGTAATCTCCGTAGCATCTTTTACCTTATTATATGTACGCCTGTAGAGATTAGTTGGGCGGTTTGTGGTATAGGCCATCAACGTCTCTTCATAGATACGCACGTCGTCAAACTCAATGTTCAACACATAGCGTACCCCTTCAAGATAGAAGTCCATACCCATACGGCAATGCTCGTTTCTTGACTGTTCATCCAACAGGAAGGGAACCAGTTTCATCGACTCGTTCCTGTCCTGAGGTACACGCTGCATCAGTTGTTTGAAAAATGAGAGTGCTTTTAAGACATTACTCTTACCTGAAGCGTTGGCACCATAGATAACACCAATCTTTAACAGACTGACGTCATCCGTCACTTTGTTACAATACTCCTCGTTCATGAACTTGTCGGGCGTGGCCACGAAACTAATAATCTGTTCACTCCTGATGGAGAAAAAATTGCTGACTCTAAACTCTGCTATCATACGCTTGTCATTGAAAATCGCTACAAAGATAGAATAAAATCGCCAAATATCAAAAATTTATTTTAGATTTTCGTAGTAAATTTACGTTTTTCTTTGTTAAAATCGAAATATACCTATAATAATGGCCTGTAAAATGATATTTTATGATTGCGTCTTATTATCTCAAAGTTCCGTTCTTTCGTCTTTCTCAGCAGTTATCACAACATTTGGATAATGCAAAGGAGCGTATTCAGGAGTTAAACCTCGACTACATGGCTAAGAAGGACATGACGGAGATGATTGAAGGGGTTAATATTTTATAAGCATTTGATTCATCATTGTGCGGTATTCGTTTGGGGTGATACCTTTTCTTTTTTTAAACATTCTGATAAAATTTGATATGTTATTGAAACCGCTTGAATAGCATATTTCTGCAATTGTATTGCTAGTTTCCGCAAGTAGTTGGCAGGCCTTGGCTATACGAAGATTATTGAGATAGTCGATAAACGTGCCACCTGTTTTCTTTTTGAAAAAATGGCTGAATGCTGACTCCGACATTCCAACTAGCGACGCAACTTCCTCAAGCGAGATAGAGTCATAGCACTTCTTCTCTATATAATCGCAAACCTTTGCTATCCTTCTGCTTTTTGAGGTCATCACCACGTCAGCTGTGTTATATTGGTTGGTGGTTAGTATTGAATAGTCTGCAATAGCCAGATCGTAAAGGATCGAGAGGAACTCTAGTACACTTTGGAAGCCTTTTGTCTGAGTGAGATGAATGATCTTATCCTTAATGTGTATTGTGGATTCCTGTGAAAAGCAGATTCCGCGCTTAGAGTCTATAAGTAACTTCTTGATGGGAGCAAACAGCCGTTTATCCATAATTGGCATATTCAGGAGCCCGTCAGTAAACTGTATGGTAATAACGTGATTACCCTCAACAACCTCGCCTCTCCAAGCATGGAGCACATTGGGACCAGTCATCACCAAGTCAAGTTTTCCAAAAGGGCATACGGAATCGCCAACAACTCGTTCTCCTCGCGTGTACATTACTAAATTAATCTCGTATTCAGGATGGTAGTGTACGGGATAGTCGAAATTTGCATTTGGATGATTCAGCACCACAAACAGGTCTTCATCAGCAATAGGAATAATCTCTTTTTGAAAATCTTTCTGCATAAAATGATAGTTTTTTGAATTTCAGTTGCAAATTTATGAATAAACTTTGATAAAACAGACATTAGTTCAAAAAAGTATAATCATTGAGCAGAATTTAATATCAAATATTGCAAACAAAAGTGTAATTTTGCAACCGAATAAGTGAATAACTATATTTTTGAAGAGAAATGAATCAGTTTACAATCAGTTGGATAGATGCGGTCATTGTAGTATGCTATATGGCGGCTATTGTATGGTGGGGACTAAGAAATGGGAAAAGCAATGATTCTCAGTCTTATTTTCTGGCTGGAAGAAGCATGCCTTGGTGGGTTGTAGGACTTTCCTTGTTTGCAGCAAGCATCTCTAGCACCACTCTGATAGGTCAGTCTGGTGATTCATATGCGACAGGGCTAGCTGTGTTTAACTATAATTTGACGGGAGTGCTTGTCATGGTGTTTTTTGCCATTTTCTTATTACCCCTCTATATCAAGTCTCACATATTCACGATACCAGAGTTTCTTGAGAGACGATTCGACAGTCGCTCGAGATATTATTTTTCGAGTATTTGTATTATTGGCAACATCTTTCTTGACGCTGCAGGTGCCCTCTATGCGGCAGCTCTGATTATCAAGCTCATTTTTCCAGATGCAGATATGCAGATGATTATTATCATTTTTGCCCTTATTTGTGCATCATATACAATACCGGGCGGATTGTCTTCAGCTATTAATGCAGAACTCATTCAGGCTGTGATTCTTATATTAGGTTCGATGATGTTAACAGCTTTTTGCTTTGAAAAAGGCGGCGACTTTTTTTACAATCTATATTCCAATAATGATCTGCTGGTAAAACTGATCCGTCCTTTGGATGACAGTTCGACACCTTGGCCAGGACTCATTGTAGGAATGCCAATCCTTGGTCTTTATTTTTGGGCAAACAATCAAACACTCGTTCAACGCGTGTTAAGTTCAAGAACCATTGATCAAGGACGCAAGGGCGTAATGTTTGCAGGTTTTCTTACAATGATAACACTCTTTATCATAGCTATACCTGGATTGATAGCACGCGATTTGTTCCCAGGATTGGAGAAACCCGACATGGTATATCCTAATATGGTTATGAAGTTGGTTCCTACAGGCCTGCTAGGCATCATGCTCGCCGCACTCCTTTCTGCTCTTACATCTACATTAAGTGCTATTCTCAATTCCACGTCTACTTTGTTTACTATGGATTTTTATGCCAAAGCCAGAAGTGGGGCCTCGTCTAAGCAACTAGTCATAGTTGGCAAGGTGGCATCATGTCTCATCGTTGTGATTGCAGCTATTTGGGCTCCGCAAATTGGCAAGTTCGGTTCACTTCTTAAGTACTATCAGGAGATGTTGTCATATATAGCTCCCCCAATAGTCGCAACATTCCTTTTGGGCGTTTTCAGTAGACGTGTTAATGCATCAGGAGCCTTTATTGGCTTGCTTGCAGGACTTGCAATTGCTGTTCTGATGCTTCTGTTTAAGGGTGAGATTTTTGGTAACCTACATTTTCTGCTCATTGTGCCATTTCTTTTTTTGGCAAGTGCTGCAATTACGTATCTGTCAAGCCTTTGTTTCGCTAAACCGGATGCTGACAAGCTTCAGAGCACTACCTTCTCTCTTCAGGATTTCAGCCATGAGGTTACAGAAGCCTACTCAAAGCCCTGGTATTCCAATTACTTGAACATATCCTTGTTTTTGGTACTATGTTGCTTTGCCATCCTGTTTATATTTGCATAATCTCTAACGTTATTTAATAATTAATGAAATGAAACTTAGAAAGTCGGATAAAAACCCTATTCTAACTCCTAATCCTAAAAATGATTGGGAGTCACTTATAACCTGTAATCCTGGTGTTGTCTACGATAATGGCAAATTCTATTTGCTTTATCGTGCAGCAGGAAACGATGAGCGGCACGTCATCCGTTTTGGGCTTGCCACAAGTAAAGACGGTGTTAATTTCCAGCGCGTTTCTGATCATTACGCCTTTGGCCCGAGTCAGGATGGCTATGATAGTGGTTGTGTGGAAGATCCACGTATCGTGAAGTTCGATAACGATTTCTATATCACCTATGCATATCGCCCCTATGCACCTGGTCAATATTGGAAATTTGCCCATGATGTCGTGTTGCTTCCTGAGTGTGGGGAGCATGCGCCACAGGCCATCAAACAGAATTTAGGTAATACAGCGCTTGCTGTTACAAGTGACTTTGTCACCTATAAACGTCTCGGCAGACTTACCTCGCCTTTATTAGATGATCGCGACGTGATACTGTTTCCTAATCAGGTAAACGGTCAGTATGTCATGCTTCACCGCCCCAAACAATATGTTGGTGGCAATTATGGCGTAAAGTATCCTTCAATATGGATTAAGTTCTCAGACGATCTTCTTGATTGGGAAACAAAAGAAAGTCATCTTCTGATGACGGGAAAAGAGGGAACCTGGGAAGAAAAGATAGGAGGAAGCACCCCTCCGATATTGACAGATGACGGTTGGTTGATGCTATATCATGGTGTTGAGAACGGCGGTTGTGGCTATTATCGTGTAGGAGCAGCCTTGCTTGATGCAAACAATCCTTTGAGGGTTATCTCAAGAACACCTCAGCCCATATTAGAACCAGAATATGAATACGAGACCAAAGGACTCTATAATGGCTGTGTGTTCCCTACAGGAAATGTAGTTGTTGATGGGGTGTTATATGTTTATTACGGTGCAGCTGATATGTATATAGGTTTAGCAACATGCCCGCTCAATGAACTTTTGGACTACCTGAAATCTGATGAATGCAGACTTTGAACCCTTAAAGAAATGTTAAATCAGACGGTGTTCAAAAAAGTATAATCATAGAGCATTTATTATAATCAAATTATGCAAAGATATATATACCTTTGCAACGTCAATATTTGCCAACTTAAATCCCGGGCGAGGAGGCAAAAAGACCACTTAATAAAATAACAAAAAACAAGTAAAAATGAAAAGAATTAAAGACCTAAGTGTGGATGCATTTATATCAAGGCTATTGATAATGCTCTGCTTAATGTATTGCTCAAATGCAATTTATGCTCAATCGCCAGAAACGATTGATGTTTCAGGTCACGTGAAGGATACTTCTGGTGACCCTTTGATTGGTGTAACCGTTCAGTGTGAAGGAAAGTCTTCGGGAACAATTAGTGACTTGGATGGATTCTATAAAATAAATAAGGTGAGAAAGGGTGCAATTCTTCGCTTCTCGTATGTCGGAATGGCTGATAAAACCGTCATGGTAGGTAACGAGAGAACTATTGACGTCACCTTGGAAGACGACAGCCAAGTGCTCGAACAAGTGGTCGTCATCGGTTATGGCAGCGTAAAGAAAAGTGATCTCACCGGATCTGTTGCAACCGTCAAGATGGATAAGCTACATGAGATTCCTGCTAACTCTGTCGAAGGGCTCCTTCAGGGGCGAGCTGCAGGCCTTCAGGTGGTTAACTCTTCTCAAGATCCTGGCGCTTCTTCTACCGTCCGTATTCGTGGTGGAAGTTCGCTAAATGGCTCAAACTCTCCACTGGTTGTAGTAGATGGATTCCCTTTGGGCGATGCTGGTGATCTGAAGCAGATTAACCCTGCCGACATTGTTAATATAGAAGTACTGAAGGATGCTTCGGCAAGTGCCATCTATGGTTCTCGTGGTGCCAATGGTGTTATTATGGTTACCACTAAGCGTGCAAAGACAGGTACCACAACCATCACTGTTCGCCAGCAGGTGACCATGTCGCAGTTCAGTAGCAAGCTTGACATTTGGCGCGATCCTATCCTGATGGCTTCTCTCAACAATGAAGCTCGAGTCAATGGTGGATTAGAGCCTATGTATGTCGGTAAAATTAATTCAGCTGGTATTTATTACCCCAGCATATCAGAATTGATGACTACGTGGAATACGCGTACAGACTGGGAAGACCTTGTATTTCGCAATACCCCGATATCAAATAATACTACTGCTACAGTATCTAGTTCAAACGATCGGACCATGTTCAACTTGAGTGCGAACTATTACACAGATCAGGGTATGTATAAAGACGATTCCTATAAAAAAGGCGGCTATAATCTCAGTGTAGATCATAACATCTTTGATAATTTCAAGATTCGCTTCTCAAATATTCTTTCTGCAGGCTGGAGAAACACTAATAATGGTCTGTCTTACTGGCGTAATCCAATCTATCCTGTCTATAACGAAGATGGCTCTTACTATTTGCTCAATTCAAGTGATTATGAGCATCCAATAGCTATTTCGGACAATCAAGTTAATAAATCTCAAATGCTGGATGTTATTTCATCTCTTGCGCTTGAATGGCAAATTCTACCAGAACTAAAACTCACAGAACAATTGAACTACAAGTTTGGAAAATCCACCAGCGATGTATATTATCCAAAAACCTACACAGAGGTGGGCACCATGAATAATGGCCAGGCTGTCATGTCCAATTGGGAAGGGAACAACCTTGTATCAGAGACATTTGCTAATTTCCAGAAAGATTTCAAGAAACACTCACTGGGCATTATGGCTGGTTTTTCATGGGAGTACTACCATAGTCGTAGCTCAAGTCTTACCGCCCGCGATTTTGTTAACGAGGCTTTAAGGTTTGAGAATATGAGTGCCGGTAGTCCTGAGAAAAATGCCGTATCTAATGGGTTGTCAACCAATACACTTGTTTCAGGAATGTTCCGTGCCAATTACTCGTATAATGACCGCTATTTATTGACATTAACAGCTCGTGCTGATGGATCTTCAAAATTTGGCGAGAACAACAAGTGGGCTTTCTTCCCTTCTGGTGCCTTGAGTTGGAAAGCGCATGAAGAGAATTTTGTCAAGAATATGAAGGTGTTCGATGAACTGAAATTCCGACTGAGCTATGGTATTTCTGGAAATCAGGGCATTAGCCCTTACCAGACCTTGAGCCGTTATGGTACTGATATGTATTACAATGACGGTACATGGGTAACAACCATTGGCCCAGGCTACGTTTCAGGCTGGACAGGTCCTGATTGGATTTACCGAGTATGGAGTGGTATTCCAAATCCAAGTTTGAAGTGGGAAACAACAGCCCAGTTAGATTTCGGAATCGATATGGCATTCTTTAATCGAAGGCTGCGCGTGTCACTCGACATATATGACAAACAGACCAAAGATTTGCTCCGTCAGCGTAATCTGGCTCTTTCGTCAAGTTATGATAAGATGTGGGTGAATGATGGTAAGATCCAGAATCGTGGATTTGAAGTAACTGTCGAAGGCAATATCATCAGTACTGCCGACATGAGCTTGTCTGGTACACTCATTTACTCAATGAATCGCAATAAGGTGAAAGATTTGGGCAATACCTTGGAATCAGGTCTTATCACCGATCAAGTGACTGGTATGCTTTTTGAGTATTCTGGGAATAGTCTGGAGCAGTATCGTGATTATACCAATATCCTGGCAATAGGTCAGCCTGTGTATGCATTCTATGGCTATAAGGTGGCTGGTATCGTGCAGACACTGAATGAAGGTATCGATGCTGGTCTCTCAGGCGAATATGCCCAGCCTGGTGAATTCAAATATGTGGATATCAATGGTGACGGGCAGATCTCAGAAGCCGACAAGTGTATTATTGGTGATCCCAATCCTGATTTTACAGCGAGCCTTGCACTGAATTTCACGTATAAGAATCTGGATGCAAGCATATTCCTGAATGGTGTCTTCGGACAAGACGTGTTGAATACCAAGAAATTTGGAGAGGCCAGTAATTCTCCTTTCCGCTGGACGCCTGATAATCCAACGAATGACTATCCAAGTCTGCGAGATGGACGACAGACGAAAATCTCCGACTGGTGGCTTGAAGATGGTTCCTTCCTCCGTGTTCAGAATGCCAGTATCGGCTATACCTTCAAGATGCCACAACGCAGTTTCCTTGAGAAAGCGCGTTTGTATCTCAATGTGCAGAACCTCTATACCTTCACAGGTTTCAAGGGCTATGATCCAGAGGTGGGACTCAATGGTGTGTATAGTGGTGGCTATCCTCGTCTGCGTAAATGGACAATTGGTTTGGATTTAACATTTTAACTAAGAAAGGAATTGAATTATGAAAACAAATATAATAACTTCGTTGCTGGCAGGTGGTATGATCATGACGGCATGTAGCCTGAAAGAAGAGCCTTATGGTTTCTATTCTGAAGATAATTTCTACAAGACCGCTGCTGATGCTGAGGCTTCACTGATGTATGCCTATGGCACTCTGAACTATCTGGAGTATTCCCGCTCCGTATTCTTCCTTGGCGATATGCCAACTGAAGAACTGACCACGAAATCGGATGCGGCGGCAGACAATCAGGACCTCAATAACTGGAAGGTGGCAAATTTCAAGACTAATGGTACGCTTGAGAACTTCTTCAAGTATGCTTTTATTGGTGTGAACAGAGCCAATGCCGTGATTCAGAATGTTGAAAATGCCAGCTTTGATGGCAGTTCAAGAAACCAGATTCTTGGAGAAGCTTATTTCCTGCGGGCTTGGAATTACTTCAATTTGGTCAGGAACTTTGGGCTGATTCCTATGCATACCTCTATGGTCGATGAATTGGAAGAGACCTCTTCACCCCTTGCAACAAATATGGATGAGGTTTATAATCTTATTCTTGGTGATTGTCGTAAGGCATCAGAAATCCTGCCAGTTTATAGTACCCCAAAGACTGGTCGTACTGACAGAGTCGCAGCTCAATCGTTGGCTGCCAAAGCCTACCTCTATATTGCATCTGCCAAGGAGAATAATGTAAAACTCTATAAAGACATGAAACGTGGTGTAGAGGAAATGTACGACAGTGCAGCTTATTATGCTGGCCAGGTGATTGAAGGACAGACAACCTATGGATTCGAGCCTAATCTGCTGGATATCTACGATGTGAGCAAGAACCATGGGAAAGAGCATATCTTTATAATGGCAATGGATCGCTCAGGCACCACAGAAGGTCAGTATTCCAAGATTTCAAAAATGTTTATCCCATATGTTGATGGTGCAACCATCTATCTGAAACAAGGGGATACCGAATCCTATATTCCATCTCACGATGGATGGGGAGAATACCAGACAACGCCTGACTTCTATAATAGCTTTGATGGTAATGACAAGCGTAAAACGGATTTGATAGTGAGTAAGGTCTATAGATCCGACGGAACCGTGAATGTAGAATATCCAGGCTCCTTGCAATATCCTTTCTGTCGTAAATATATCGATCCACAGTTTGATGGAGATAAGACCAGCACTCGTCCATTCCTGATTCGTTATTCTGATGTCGCCTTGATATACGCCGAGGCTGCTGGCCCAACCACGAAGTCCTACGAACTTGTTAATTATATCCGTCATCGAGCTGGTCTTGCCAGTCTGGCTCCAAATCTGAACAAGAACGATTTCAGGAAGTCTGTCATCGAGGAGCGTAAGTACGAAATGGCTTTTGAAGGCGATTATATGTACGACTTGCGCCGTACTAACAGAATAAGGAATGTGGCAGAAGCAGCCTCTCTCTCCGAGGATGATGTGACATTCTATCCAATTCCTCAGGCAGAAATCAACTTAAATGGCAGTTTGAGATAATAACTTAAAATTAGTTACGTTATGAATAATATAATTAGATTTGCATCTTTCATGATTTGTGTTCTCGCTTTGCAATCATGTGTCAAAGATTTACAGGATGATGTAAACAAAGGTGGCTGGAATCATGAACGTTCAGTCATCGGAATAGAATTTGAAAATCAGATAGGTGTGGCAAGTATAGAGAATGCAGATGCCACAACAGGTAATATAGATTTGAAAATCAATGTAGAGGCTCAGCCAAGTATGACAAGCGTAAAGTTGAAAAAGCTGGATCTTTCTTTTCAGGCAACTTCATCGGTTAAGGTGGGTGACGCACTGGATTTCAGTAATGGCCAGGCCTCATTTACGGTTACTTCCACACTTGGAGAAACCAGGACCTATACAATTCATGTCTCTGAATTTACAGAGAGCCTGGTTGGCACATATCAAGTAAATTCATTGACGGTATATGGCGGAACTGGGCCTGAGTGGGGTGGCGGTGCTGTCATGCAGTTAGCCGACAAACCTTGGTGCTGGTCTGACACCTATGGACCTGATGCAGAATGCGACAACACGCTTACCTTCACGCTCACAGGAGTTACCGAAGATGGCTCTACCACGGGTACGTGCATTAACAATGCAGGAGATGATGGGAAATACGCCGATTTCATTTTCCAAGGTAGCATGAACAAGGAAGAAGAAGGTGTTGACATCGATCTGAAGAAGTTCTATCGTCAGATCCCTGAGGGTGAAAGCACTTGGATCAGGAACTATTCTGAAGGAACGGTTACCTTCATCTCCAAGGATGGAAGGACTACTGTTGGGCAGTTTGTAGAGGCTGGCACTATCGATGTGGGCTATGATAAGAGTTTCACCGTCGATAATCAGGCTTTCCAATTCTCTCTTAACGGAACGGATGACTGGACGAACATCTACAGCGATTACGATAAGTTCGTCAAGAAACCACGCATATTATGGGTTAGTGTAACAAAGGTAAACTAAGATTGTTTTTATGGATTTAAGAATGCTTATTGCAGGCGTAGCAATCTCTCTCTTCACTGCATCGTGCTCGAAGCACGATGTGGTGGAGGTTGAGATATCCAACGAGGTCGTAAATCCCGATTATATCGGCAATGGTGTGGAATGGGATCCGTATGACGAGGCGGAACTCTGGGGCTCCAGTATTTCGGATGCAGATTGGGATACACTCTTTAAGCGTCTTGACTTTATGCGGCCACAATATGTACGCTGCATGATTAACAGCCCTTTCCGCTATTACGATGCCAATACGGGTAAATACGACAAGACTCGCAATATCCAGTCCATTTCACGTCTTCTGACCTATTGCACCAAGAATGGGATATCCGTCATATTTGGTGAATATAATCCCCCGACTTGGGAGATGAAGGAAGATCAGAAATGGATCGACATGTCTGTTGACTATCTGAACTATTTAGTCAACGACCTGGACTTTTCCTGCATTAAGCATTATGTCATCTTTAATGAGCCTGATGGAGACTGGGCGTCAACCAATGGTGATTTCAGTCTCTGGCAGACGATGTTGCAGCGTTTCCATCAGAAGATGGCCGAATACCCGAATCTGCTTGATAAGGTGTCGTTGGCCGGACCTGATGTCGTAGTCAATTACAAGAACCCGAATTCAGAATATGATGCAAAGGGCTGGGTTGCTCAGACTGTCATGGCTGCTGATTCTGTCGTTGGTATTTACGATGTCCACTCGTATCCTGGACAATATGAGGTGCGCAGTGGGAAATATGGCTCACTGCTCACTGAACTAAGAAACCAGATCCCTCAAGGGAAACGGATTGTCCTTGGTGAGGCTGGGTTCAAATACAACCAGCCTGAAGACTCCTTATTAATGCAAGAATACAATAAGCGCGTGGAAGGTCATCCGTATACCAAAGGCTCCGACTGCAATATGCTTTGCTACGATTATTTCTATGGTCTTGATATGCCCGTTCTGGCAATGGAATCTATGAATCATGGGTTCTCTGGGTTGGCCCTGTGGATGCTCGATGATGCTATGCATAGTAATGGCGACTCAGGGAAACCTGAAGATGTCAAGATCTGGGGCCTGTGGAATATTCTTGGTTCAGAGGTGTTTGGGAAACCTGAGGAGGAGAAACCTCGGCCTCTGTTTTTCACATGGTCTTTGATGTGCAAATACTTTCCTACTGGAACAGACATCTTGAAGACAAGCCGGAATGTCGGGGATGGTATATTTGCTGTTGCAGGGCATCACAATGGTAGGACAACGATCGCTTTTGTCAATATCGGTAACGAAGCGAAAACGATACGGCTTTCTTTGCCTCAGGCGATAGATGGAATCAGCAAGTTTGTATATGAAGAGAATCAGCTTCTTCAGGATGCCGATGGCTTCCCTGTGCCTGCAGAAACAAATTTATCTTTGAAAAACGGACAGGAGGTGGTGCTTAAGTCGCAATCTTTCGTCCTTTACACTAATATGGAATAAATTATGAATACAACAAAAATAGTTGCAGCAATGTGTTTTGCTTTGTTGTTGCCCATGATGTCCTGCTCGGCTGATGACAGCAAGCCAGAGAAGGAACCAGAACAGCCGGTGACGGAAATCGTAGCTCTTTCGCTATCAGACAAGCAGGCCACGAACGAGACCAAGGCACTTTATTCAAACCTATGGGCCATCCAACAGAAAGGCTTCATGTTCGGACATCATGACGACCTATATTATGGGCGCTATTGGTACGACGTTTCAGGAAATTCCGATACTAAGGATGTGTGCGGGGACTATCCTGCAGTATTCAGTTGTGATTTTGCCGAATTGATGGATGATCGATATCTGGATGCAAAGGAGGCCAACGCCATCCGCAAACGTTGTATTCAAGAGGCGCGCAAACGAGGTGAGGTGATAACTGCATGTTGCCATCTCAATAACCCTAAGACTAAGGGTGATGCCTGGGATAACTCTGACAATTCAGTAGTGGCGGAGATCCTTGATAAGACAAGTAAGACTCATGCGACATTTACCGCATGGCTCGACAGACTTGCTGCATTTGCCAAAGATCTGAAAGACGATAATGGTCAACTCATTCCTGTGATATTCCGCCCATTCCACGAGCACACGCAAACTTGGTCATGGTGGGGCAGGTCGTGTACCACAGAGGCAGAGTTCATCAGTCTATGGCGATTCACCATCGATTATCTGAAGTCTGCTGGTGTGCATAACTTTATCTATGCCATATCCCCGCAAATGGACTCGCCAAAGACTGAAGATGATTTCCTGTTCAGATGGCCAGGCGATGACTATGTCGATTTTATAGGCATGGACTGTTACCACGGCCTGAACCCAGAAACATTCTCAACAAATCTGAAAAGGCTTTCTGATTTATCTTCGAGAAAGATGAAACCATGCGGGGTCACAGAGACTGGAGTTGAGTCATTCTCTGCTTCAGACTATTGGACAAAGCAGATTCTTACACCTGCTACAGGCCGGAAGGTCAGTATGATTGTGATGTGGAGAAACAAGTTTGTGGCAGGTAACGAAGCCGACAAGCATTACTATTCTGTTTATACGGGTCATCCCTCTGCCTCAGATTTCATGAAATTCTATCAGAGCGATCTTACTTTCTTCAGCAAAGACCTACCAAACATGTATCAATATGCCAATAATATAAAAGTGGAATGATTATGAATAAAAGGAATTTGATTATAATGTGTGTTGCTGTTATGAGTTGTTTGACTATTGAAGG
>JAEEGI010013414.1_pt1 | contig 17388 bp, 12 predicted proteins | sample 8958751 | NCBI WGS metagenome assembly JAEEGI01 (sample SAMN16246545, study PRJNA631951) | gut metagenome | biome: gut microbiome; feature: rumen; material: KS-attached | host: Bos | place: Iran: Karaj | collected 2018-10
GCGGGCCGCCGAGTACGCGTTCACGCTCAACGGAAACGCGCTGCGCACGTGCCGTCTCGGCGACCAGCTGCTCTTCAGCTGCGACCTGCCGGCGCGGAGCATCTCCACGTTCTACCTCTACGTGCGGCGCGGACGCTGCGGCGCGGAGACGAAGCCGGAGGAGCTGAAGAGCGCGCTCGGCAGCGAGATTCCGTCCGACCAGGTGCTTATGAAGCGCCCGAGCCTAGGCAACGTCGATGTGTTCGAGGAGCTGCTGAACGGCCCGGCGAACCTCGTGCGCAATCCGGGCTGGGAGGCGGGCGCGACGGACTGGATCAGCGGTACGGGCAATCCCGGCGGCATCCGCTACGAGGTGGTGGCGGAAGGCGGACGTTTCGGGAAGGCGTTCGCGAAGACGGTGATTCCGCGCACGGCGCGTCCGAACTGGAACGGCTGGCGGCAGCTGGTGAAGGTGAAGCCCGGCCGCACGTACCTCTACGGCGCTTTCATCAGCGGCGACGACCTGCAAACCGCCGCGACCGTTCACGTGCACCAGCGCACGGCGAAGGGTGCGCTCGCGCGCGGCGGAATGATCTCCGCCGGACGCGGCGTGAACGGCACGGCGCCGTGGACGCCGGTGTTCGGCACGGCGCGCGCGTCGGATGACGCCGACTGCTTTGACCTGCATCTTACGATGAACGGCGCGGGCACGGTGGCGTACGACGGCGTGCTGGTGGCCGAATACACGGCGGCGCGCACGGGCGACCCCGAGTTTCCGGCGGCCGCAGAGGGCGGCGCGCCGCTGCGCGTCGCGCAGGTGGATCCCGTGGTGAAGGTGTTTCGCGAGACGCCCGTCGAGGAAGCGGCCGGCGCCGCGTTCGCCGTCTCCCTCGCGCGCAACGAGACGGAGCCCCTGCAGCTGGCCGTGCGCACGGCGCGCGCCGTGGCCGACCTCAAGGCGCAGGTGGAGCTGCCAGCGCCGCTGAAGGCCGAGGTGGGGCGCGTGCGCCATGTGCCCGTGGACCACCCCACGGCGTACTACAGCTGCACCACGCCCGCATGGGAGCTGCGCTACCCGCGGAACGGCGGCTCCTCCGACGGATGGAGCGGCTGGTGGCCGGACCCGATAGACCCCGTGGCGGGCGGGCCCGCCCCCGCGAACGAGACGCAGGCGTTCTGGATCAACGTGACGGCGGGCGCCGACGTGCCGCCCGGCACGTACAAGGGGAAGATCACGTGGATGGCGGACGGCGCGGCGGTGCGCACCGACGCGTTCTCGGTGAAGGTGTGGAACTTCGCGCTTGAAGCGCGGCCGTCTTTCCCCGCGATCTACGACCTGCGCGTCGGCGACCGGTGGAAGGTCCTCGGCGCGCCGCCCGCCGAGCGGCGCGAGAGGCTGTGGGCGTTGCTTGCGGAGAAGAAGTGCTGCCCGGACCGTCTGGGCGTCGAGGTGAAGTTCGCGAAGGGTGCGGACGGCACGGTGACGGCCGACTTCACGGAGTACGACGCCGTCGCCGCGCGCTACTTCGACCACTACCGCTTCCCCGTCTCCTACATGCCGGGCTGCTTCTACTGCTTTGGCTGGGCGATGCCGCCGAAGCCGTTCCTCGGCGAGAATCCATACGAGGGGGCGTGGCCGTACGAGGGCGCGGACTGGACGAAGCTGCGCCCGGCCTACAAGAACCTCTACCAGCAGGCGCTGCGCCTCTACTGGAACCACGTCAAGGAGAAGGGATGGGCGCAAAAGCTCGTCCTCTACATCTCAGACGAGCCGCACTTCTACCGCGCGAACGTGGTCCAGCAGATGAAGGCGTGCTGCGCGATGATCCACGAAGTCGACCCGAAGATCCAGATATACTCGAGCACGTGGCGGCACTGCCCCGCCTGGAACGACTCGCTCGACGTGTGGGGCGTGGGGCACTACGGCTGCTTCCCCGTGGACGAGATGCGTGCGCGCGTGAAGGCGGGAAGCCGGATATGGTGGACGACGGACGGGCAGATGTGCACGGACACGCCGTACTGCGCGGTGGAGCGCCTGCTGCCGCACTACGCGCGCGCGTTCGGCGCGGACGCCTACGAGTTCTGGGGCTGCACGTGGCTCACCTACGATCCGTGGAAGTTCGGCTGGCACGCCTACATACGCCAGTCGGACACTCCCGGCAAGACGTACTGGGTGCGCTATCCGGCGGGCGACGGCTTCCTCATCTATCCGCCGCGCGACGGAGGAGCGAAGCCCGTGTCGACCATCCGCCTCGAGGCGGCGCGCGACGGCGTGGAGGACTACAACTACCTCGTGCTGCTGGAGCGCCTGGCGGCGGAGAAGGGACCGCGCTCGGCGGAGGCGGCGCGGCTCGTGGACGAGCTTCGCGCGCTCGTGGCGATCCCGAACGCGGGCGGACGCTACTCCACGCGCATCCTGCCGGAGCCAGAGAAGCTGGCGTCACTGCGCCTGCGCGCCGGCGAGCTGCTCGCGGGAAGTGACGCCCGGCCGGCGCTTTCTCGCAGGTTCGGTACATCATCTCACGAACACCGTAAGTCCGCCGCGCTGGATTGAGGCCCTTGTGCCGTCTTTGGAGACGCTCACGACGCAGCCCTTCAAGTCGAGGGACTTTGGCGCGAAGTGAAAGTACCAGCGCGGGAGATTGGCATGGTAGGGACGGCTCTCCGAGCCGTCCGCAATGATGCGTCGGTGATGCTGCGTTTGTGGTACTTTGCGGCGCGCTCGGCGAGCGCGCCCTACCATTCGTCGCATCGGTTGGCGAGGTGTTTTCAAAATGCTGCCTCTTGTTGGAAGCGCGACGGTGTCGGTTTCGCGTGTGTTCAAATAAGTCTAGAACCGGCAGTTGAAAATGACATAGGCCACAAAGAACGGGAGTAAAAGGTGATCAGTCCTTGTCCGGCGGTGCGCTTTTTGGTAAAATTGAGTCCGCTTCAATTAGGAGACGAACCGATGAACACAACAAGAAGAGACTTCCTTGCAGCGGCAGGCGCGGCTTGCGCCATACCGTACGTTGGCCTTGCCGCCGAGCCCGAAAAAAAGGTGGTGGCGGTGCAGCTTTATTCGATCGACCCATACATCCGCAAGAACGGACTTGAGAAGTCGTTGGCGGAGGTGGCGAAGATCGGCTACAAGGCCGTGGAATTTGTGAACTACTTCGGCAAGAGCGCCGCAGAGCTGAAGAAGCTGCTGGATGCGAACGGCCTTGTGGCGTGCGGCACGCACGTCCACAAGAACGATCTCGGCCCCCAGCGCATCAAGGCGATCTGCGAGTTCAACCTCGCCTACGGAAACAACCTCCTCATTTGCGCGGGGGCGGGCAACTTCCCCAGAAAGGGCGAGAACGTGGACGAGTTCATGAAGCGCCATGTGGACCACTACAACGCCGCCTCGGAGAACGCCGCGAAGTACGGCTGCAAGGTGGGCCTCCACAACCACACGCCCGAGTTCGACATCAAGATGTCAGACGGCACGACGTACTGGGACTACTTCTTCACGCACACCCGCAAGGAGGTGTGCATGGAGCAGGACGTGGGCTGGACCACGTGCACAGGGCGCGATCCGTGCGAGGAGTGGCGCAAGTATCCCCACCGCTCGATCACCATGCACGCGAAGGAGGACAACGGGCGTCGCCTGCATCTTGACACGTTCAGCAGCATTCTCGGGCAGCCCGCCGTGAACGCCAAGGGCGTGGACTGGAAGAAGGTCTCTGCCGCGGCGGACGCAGACGGCGTGAAGTGGTGGATCGCGGAGTGCGAGTGCGGACGCGACTCGCTGCACGCGATCACGGAGTCGTACAAGTTCCTCCAGCGTCTTGGACGCTGCTAAACGCGGCGAGGCAGGTGCACATGGCAAAGAAAGTTCTTTTCTGGGGACGTTTCGATCCCGGCTATTCGCGCAACCGCGTGTACGCGGCGCTCTTTCGCGAGCTGGGATGGGAGGTGGAGTACTTCTTCGTGAAGTGGTTCCCGAAGTTCGGCGACGTGGAGGCCGCAGTGCGGGGGCTGGGAAGGCGTCCCCTGCCCGACCTCGTGTGGGTGCCAGTGTGCCGCCAGCGTGACATCCTCGCGGCCTGCCGCTGGGCGCACAAGCGCGGAATAAAGGTTCTTTTCGATCCGATGATCTCCGCGTGGGACAAGAAAGTGCTCGAGCAGCGCAAGTGGAAGGCCGACGAGCCGCGCGCAAAGCGCCTTCTCGCCCGCGAGACGAAGATGATGCACGCGCCCGACATGGTGACGTGGGATACGTCGTGCCACCTCGACTTCTGCGAGCGCACGTTCAACGTCCCGCGCGAGAAGATGCGCGTATTGCTTACGGGCACCGACGAGACGGTATTCAAGCCCCAGCCCGCCGATTCCGAACATCAAACTTCAAACTCTAAATCGTTCAAGGTGCTCTACCACGGCGCGTACCTTCCTCTCCACGGTACGGAGTACATCGTGGAGGCGGCGCGCATGACGCAGGACGAGGGCATACAGTGGGACTTCCTTGGCTGGGGCGCGTACAAGGCAGAGACGGAGGCCAAGGCTGCGGGCATCTCGAACATCCGCTTCCTCGACAAGGTGCCGTACGTCGAGGTGCCGAAGGTCATCTGCGCCCACGACGTGGTGCTTGGCGTGTTCGGCACCACCGAGAAGGCGAGCCGCGTGATCGGCAACAAGGTGTACGAGTGCATGGCGTGCGCGCGGCCGACTATCAACGAGTTCTGCACAGGCTATCCGCCTGAGGCGAAGAGCTGCCCCGCGATCAAGTTCGTGCCGCCTGGCGACGCGAAGGCGATTGCCGACGCAGTGCGCGCATACCGCGACGACTGGACCCGGCGCGAAATGTACTTCGCCGAGGCGCGCGCCTTCTTCGAGAAGCATCTCTCGATGCGTGTCATCAAGGAGCAGCTGCGCGCGATCGTCAAAGACGTGGTCGGTTTATGAGTTTCGGGGTTTCGGGGTTTCGAAGTTTAGAAGTTTATGGTTTATTATCTTGAAAGGAGCATGAAGATGAAGATGTTTGCCATGGCGATGGCTGTAGGATGTTTGGCGGTGAGCGCGGTTGGCGGCGAGCCGTACGGGCTCATGGTGGAGAGGCTGGAGAATCCATGCGGGGTGGACGCTGCGGCGCCGCGCTTCAGCTGGAAGATGTTGGAGAAGGACGCGAAGAACGTTACGCAGAGCGCGTACCGCGTCTTGGTGGCGAGCTCGCAGGAGAAGCTAGCGCGTGACGACGGCGACTTGTGGGACTCGGGAAAGATTCAGTGCGCGCAGGCGATTGACGTGGTGTATGGAGGGAAACCGCTTGCCTCGTCGCGTCGCTACTGGTGGAAGGTGCGCATGTGGGACGGCGATGGCGCAGAGAGCGCATGGAGCGCGCCCGCCACGTGGGTGACGGGCATTATGCCTCCCGAGGGCTGGAAGGCGAAGTGGATAGGTCCCGCGCCAGAGACGCGTCCCGATGCGGACATGGCCGGCGCGCGCTGGATAACCGCCAAGCCCAATGCCCGCGGCGATGTGGAGCTCCGCTTTGACTTCGACTTCGCGGGCGCGAAGCCTGGCGAGTACGTGGAGCTGCTGCACGCCGCGTCGGCGCGGCACGAGATCGACGTGAACGGGAAGGAGTTCCACCGCCATTTCGGCCATGTGGACCGTTGGAACCACCTGCGCTTTCGTGACATGACGCCGTGGCTGAAACCGGGCAAGAACACTATGACCGTTAGGGTGAAGAAAGGCGCGAAGGGTGTTCCGCAGGCGTTCATATGCGCGATGCGTTTTCCTGATGGCCGCCGCATCGTGACGAACGGAACTCTCGGCAGCGATCTCGGCGGCCTGCGCGACACGCCGTATGGCAAGGCGCTTGTGACGCGCGAGGAGATCGCGTCGCCCGCCTTCGAGAAGAAGATCGCCATCACGAAGCCTGTCGCCTCCGCGTTTCTTCATGTGACGGGCGTGGGGTTCTACGAGGCGTCGCTGAACGGACGCAAGATCGGCGACAAGGTGCTCGACCCTTCGCCCACGGCCTACGACAAGCACGTCCTCTACTCCACCTACGATCTAGGCGGCGCGTTGAAGGCTGGCGAAAATACGCTGAGGGTGCTTGTGGGGCACGGCTGGTACGACGTGCGCTCGATCGCGGTGTGGAACTTCGACGTCGCGCCGTGGCGCGATTTTCCGCGCATGATCGCGCAGCTTGAGATCGCGTATGCGGATGGCTCGCGCGAAACGGTCATCTCGGATGGTTCGTGGCGTCAGGTGGAAAGTCCCGTCGGATACGACTGCATCCGCGAGGGCGAGGTGATCGGCGCGCACCATCCCGCGCAGCCCGACTTCGCGAAGCGCGAGATACACGCCGCAGAGGTGTCCGCGCCGAAGGGCGCGCTCGTCGCGGAGAACTGTCCGGGCGCGAAGGTGATGCGCACTATCGCGCCCAAGGCGATCCACGCATTTCCCGACGGCACGTACGTGGTGGAGTTCCCGGAGAATTTCGCGGGATGGATACGGATGGACGTTCGCGGGCAGAAGAAGGGCGACGTGCTCGTGGTGCGCTACGACGAGCGCGCGAACAGAGACTTCTCGCCGGCGTCCGTCCGGCGCATAGACTGCCATTTCCGCTACACGGCTTCACAGGCCGTCTGCGCCGCTGGCGCGAAGTTCCAGACGGACCGCTTCGTCTCCTCGGGCGCGGACGTGGAGCGCTACGAGCCGCGCTTCACTTACAATGGCTTCCAGTACGTCGTCCTCAGTGGCCTTCGCGCCGCGCCGCGCAAGGAGGACATCACGGGCTGCGTGGTGCATACGGACTTCCCCGCGATCGGATCCTTCGAATGCTCCGACGAGACGTTCAACACGCTCATGCTGATGGGCGACCGCGCGTACCGCTCGAACTTCGCGGACGGCTATCCGACGGACTGTCCACACCGCGAGAAGAACGGCTGGACGGGCGACGCCTCCATCGCGTCCGAGCTTGCGCAGTACTGCTACGAAAACACGGCCGCCTACGAGAAATGGCTGCGCGACATCATGGACTCGCAGCTTGCGAACGGCGACATCTGCGGCATTGTCCCCACGAGCGGGTGGGGATACCGCTGGGGAAACGGTCCCGCGTGGGACAGCGCGATGCCCGTCGTCGCGTGGAACCTCTGGTGCTACCGCGGCGACCGCCGCATCCTGGACGTCGTGTATCCCGCGCTCAAGCGCTATGTCGATTTCACCTCGACGAAGGCGCGGGGAAACCTCGTGCGGCACGGAATCGGCGACTGGAACCATGTTAACAATCGGCACGTGCCATCTACTGAACTCACCTCCAGCTGCTACTACCGCCAGGCGGCGGCGATCCTCTCGCGAATCGCCGCGATCAAGGGCCTTGCCGACGACGCGGCGCGTTACGGAAAGCTGGCGGAGGCCATCAAGGACGCAATCAACGCGAAGTTCTACAAGGGCGGCGGCGTCTACGACAACGCCCGGCAGACGGCGCAGGCGTTCCCGCTCGCGTTCGGCATTGTGCCGGAGAGCGAACGCGCGGCGGTCGAGGCTAAGCTCGTGGCGGCGGTGGAACGCGAAGGTTGCCATGTCGACATCGGACTCCTCGGCTCCAAGCACGTCTTCCGCGCGCTGAGCCGCGCTGGACGCACCGACCTCGCGTTCAAGATGTTCACAAATCCCACGCGGCCCTCGCCGGTGGAGTGGATTCAGAAGGGTGGCACCACGCTCTGGGAGGACTGGGGCGACGGCGCGAGCCGCAACCACATAATGTTCGGCGACTTCATGGCGTGGGCGTACCAGTATCTCGGCGGCATCCAGCTGCCGGAGGAGGATGGAAGCTGCGCTGCGATTCCGGACGTGGCGGCGACGGCGTTCAAGGAGGTCGTGATCGCGCCGCAGTTCATCAAGGAGCTCGCGTGGGCGAAGGCGCGCGTGGAGGGTCCGTACGGCGCAATCGCCACCGCGTGGCGGCGCGAAGGATCCGGCATCGTGCTCGATGTGCTTGTGCCGCCAAACACAACGGCCGTCGTGCGCCTGCCGGGCGAGCCCGACCGCCGCGTAGGGTCAGGCGCGCATTCATTCAGCGTCTCCGCGCGCACCAAGTTCTAACGAGGCATGTTCCTGATGAGAAAGTCAAGTCGCATGAAACCTTCAGTTCTTCTATGCGCGCTTCTTGTTTGCGCTGCGTGGCTGCCGACGCTCGGAAAGAGCCACGACAAGTCAGCAGGATGGCCGCTCGACGACCAAGTGCTCGCAAACGTCCTAGAATCGCAGCTCGACTGCGGCGCGTGGGCGAAGAACGTCGACAAGCTCAGGCGCTTTGACGAGGGCGTCCGCGCGAAGATCGCCGCGTCGAAGGGCGATGCGGGCTCCGCCACGATCGACAACGACGCCACGACCGCCGAGATACGCTACCTTCTGCGCCATCATGCGGCGAAGGGCGACGCCGCCTCCCTCAAGGCCGCTGAGAGGGGAATCGACTGGCTGCTCTCGACCCAGCTCGCGAACGGAGGCTGGGCGCAGTTCCCGCACCGCAAGAAGGGATACTGGATGCAGATCACATTCAACGACAACGCGATGCGGAACGTGCTGGAGCTGATGCGCGACGTCGCCGAAGGGGCGCGCGGCATGGACGTCGTCGGCGCGGAGCGGCGCGCGAAGTGCCGCAAGGCGCTCGACAGGGGGATCGCATGCGTGCTCAAGTGCCAGATCCGCGTGAACGGCGAGCCGACGGTGTGGTGCCAGCAGCACGACCGCGAGACGCTGAAGCCGGTTGGAGGACGGGCCTACGAGCTCGCCTCGTACTGCTCGCAGGAGTCGGCGGGAATCGTGCTATTCCTCATGACGCTGGAAAATCCCTCGCCAGAGGTCGTCGCGTCCGTCGAGGGCGCGGTGCGCTGGTTCGAGAAGAACCGTCTTCCCGACGGAAGGTGGGCGCGGTTCTACGACCTTGAGGAATGCAGACCGTTCTTCTGCGACAGAAGCGGAGTGCCTAAGCGCGACATCTCAGAGATCGACAGCGAGCGCCGCAACGGATACTCATGGTTCGGAAAGAAGGGCGCAGACGTGCTCAAGCGCTACGCCAAGTGGAGTATTTTGGCTTCAACGGGCACTTGACGCGTGCGGCGAGATTCGGTAAACTATATGTTCGATTTTTTCAGTTGCAGTCTATAGAAAGAGAGTACATCGGTGAATGTGATACAACCGCTGCTTGACCTTCAGGCCGTCGACGGGTTCATACGCGAGCTCGAGATGGAGGAAAGGGAGATTCCGCGCCGCAAGGCGAAGGAGAATGCCCGGCTTGCGGGCGTCAACGCCGCGCTGGAGATAGCCAAGAACCAGCTGGCCGCGATGCAGAAGAGAGTCCGCGACGAGGAGGCCGAGGCCGAGGAACTTCGGGCGAAGGCACAGACCGTGCGCACTGGAATGCCCGGAATCAAGTCCAACAAGGAGTACGAGCAGACGGCGATCCAGCTCGAGACCCTGGACCGCGAGGCCGAGGCGGCCGAGAACCGCGCCCTTGCCCTGATGAAAGACGAGATCCCCACGCTTGAAAGTCACGTCAAGGAAGCCGAGGCCAAGGTCGCGGCGGAGAGCGGCGGCGTGAACGGGTATGTGGACGAGCTTGACGAGCGCCTGAGGGACGTGAAGGCCAATCTTGCCGAGCAGCGCGCCGAGCGGGTGGAGAAGGCGAACGCGGTGAAGGCGATCGACCCGGCGTTCCTGCTCTACTACGAGCGCGTGAGCACAAAGCGCTGGCCTGTCGTGGTGCCTCTTACGGGCGATGGCGTATGCGACGGGTGCCACATGAAGCAGCCGCCGTTCGTGGCGCAGCTCGTGCAGCACAACGCCAAGGCCGCCAATGAGGGCAGGCCTCAGCAGCGGGCGGCGTGCACTATGTGCGGGCGCCTGCTGTACACGGATCTTTGAATTTGATTTCTTCGGCGGTTCCTGCGTGTGACCGGTCGCGCCCGAGAGGGTGAGGAAAGTCCGGACTCCGCAGGGCAGAGGACCCGGTTGTCAAGGCCGGGAGCGCGGCGGCAAGCGCCGCGTATGGAAAGCGTCACAGAGAAGAGACCGCCCCGGCGTCCCTGTCCGAGAGGGCAGGGCATGCGGGGCAAGGGTGAAAGGGCGGTGCAAGAGACCACCGGGGCGGCGCGTGAGCGCCCCTGCACGACAAGCCCTCCTCGGAGCAAGATCAAATAGGGAACCGACGGGCTGCCCGTCCGGCTCGCGCCATGCCAGGCGCATGTGCGGAGACGCCGCACGCGCGCGGCGCTGCGCGATCAGGTTCCGGGTTGATTGCTCAGATGAATGATCGGACCCGCAAGGGGAACAGAATCCGGCTTATTCGCCGCGGGGGCCGCCGAAGAATCCTTAATTTCTCACATTGAAGGAGCATTGCACAATATGGCAGAATGCACACATGACTGCTCGAGCTGCGGCGAGAACTGCAGCGAGCGTAAGGGTCCGCCCGATTTCTCGGCGAAGCTCAACGCATCGTCGAGGGTCGGCAAGGTGGTGGCTGTTGCAAGCGGCAAGGGCGGCGTAGGGAAAAGCCTCGTGGCCGCGCTACTTGCGTCGGCCGCCGCGAAGCGTGGTTTGCGCGCCGCGGTGCTCGACGCGGACATCACCGGGCCTTCCATTCCAAAGGCGTTCGGAATAACTGGCGGCACGCTTGGAAGCGAGAAGGGCATTCTGCCGAGCGTGTCCGCAGGCGGCGTGCGCGTGATGTCGCTCAATCTGCTCGTGGACAATCCGTCCGAGCCGGTGGTGTGGCGCGGCCCGGTGATTGCGGGCGCTGTGAAGCAGTTCTGGACGGACGTGTTCTGGGACGACATAGACGTGATGTTCGTGGACATGCCGCCCGGCACGGGCGATGTGCCGCTCACCGTCTTCCAGTCGCTTCCCGTTGACGGCGTGGTGGTTGTCGCCTCGCCGCAGGAGCTTGTGGGAATGATCGTCGAGAAGAGCGTCCGCATGGCCGCCATGATGGAGAAGAAGGTGCTGGGCCTCGTGGAGAACATGAGCTATCTTGAATGCCCAGACTGCGGCAGGCGCATAGAGGTGTTCGGCCCGAGCCGCGCGGACGAATTGGCCGAGCGACATGGAATTCCGGTGGTGTGCCGCCTGCCGATCGATCCAGAATACGCGTCCGCGGTGGACAAGGGGCGCGTGGAGACAATCGACTGCCCCGCCCTTGCGCCGCTTGTGGACGCCATCGCAGGCGCATAGCATGGAATATTGACATGAGCGCAGCAATACACGGCAATCCCGGCGAATGGGCCAAGGTGAAGGGCACGGTTGCCTCGATGTGGCCGCTCTTCGTGTGCTTCGCCGCTCTTGGCGCGCTTGGCGCTGCTGCCGCGATAGGGCGGCACGTCGTGTGGTTCTCCGTCGCGTTTCTTGCGGCGGTGGGGGTGACTGCGTTTCTCTGGCGGAAGGGCCTTAGAAGGGTGGAGTCGTACTTCAAGGGGGCGCGCGGGGAGGAGCGTGTGGCTGGAATCCTTGCGACGCTTCCCGACGGCTGGAACGTGTTCCACGATCTCGTAGCGCAGGGGCTGCACGTGGACCACGTGGTGGCGGGTCCGGCGGGAGTGTTCGCGGTGGAGACGAAGAACTGGCGCGGGCGGGTGACGGTTGAGGACGGCGAGGTGCTGGTGGGCGGAGTGCTGCCTGACCGCGCGCCAGTCGTCCAGGCGATGCGCGAGGCCGACGCGGTGAAGGCCGCGCTGAAGAAGATGGGATGGGAGGGCGACGTTACGCCCGTCCTGTGCATGGCGTCCGACACTTGCTCCGCGCCGGAGGCCGAGGTGCGCCGCGTGGCCCTGCTCAATTCGTCCGCAGTCGTCAAGTGGCTCGTGGGGAAGCCTGCGGTAATTCCGCCGAACGAGCTTGCGCGCCTCTCCCAGCTCATGGAGACGTGCCTATAGAGGATTGACTCGACATCTCAAGGAGGTTGTGTTATGCAGAAAAGCGTTTCTCCGTTTCTCGTTTGCATGCTTGCATGTCTGCACGTCGTACTGCCGGCGCTTGCCGGGGAGGTGGTGGCGAACATGGGCGGAAAGGACGTGAGGCTGCGGCGGGCCGAGGTCTCCGCTACGCCCAGGCTCTTCGACAAGGGGTGGAACGCGTGCAGGCTCAAGGGCGGATGGACGCCTGGCGAAGGCGGCGCGTCGTCGTTCTCCATAGCGGACGGCGCGGGCGATGTCGTGGCGGCTCGCGCCACGCAGCGCATGGAGGGCGGCAGGGCCGTTCTCGCATGGGACTTCACTGTGCTGCGCGACTACGAGGCGTCGTCGTTCTGCATCGCGTTCTCGCTGCCCGTGCGCCGCTATGGCGGAGGCGAGGTGCTCTTCGGCGACAGGCGCTTCGCGCTTCCGAAATCCTTTGGCGGCTCTGCGCACATCGGCGGCGCGAAATGCCGCGAAGTGCGCGTGAAGGACGCGAAGGGCGGCGGGTTCTCGTTCAGCATGGCGGGAGAGGCGTCGGCGATGGTACAGGACGACAGAATGTGGAATTCGCAGTCGTTCGCCATGCGCGTGCAGATCGGCGGCTCCAGCCTCAAGGCGGGCGAGCGTAGGCGCATGGAGATCGCATTCTCGGCCGAAGGCGGCGTGGAGCGCGTCGAGGCGGGGCCGGTCAAGATCGCACGGTCCCGCGAATGGGTGCCTGTTGCGGACTCCACCGACATCGTGCCCGGTTCGGCGCTCGATTTCTCGAAGCTCGGCTGGATGGACGCGCCGGCGGGAAAACACGGGCGCGTGGTCGCGAAGGGCCCGCACTTCGAGTTCGAGGGCAGGCCCGGCGTGCCGCAGCGCTTCTACGGATGCAACCTCTGCTTCACCGCCAACTATCTGCCGGAGAGTGATGCGCGTGAAATGTGCTCGCGCCTCGCGCGCCTCGGCTACAACGCGCTGAGGCTGCACCACTACGAGAGCGAGCTGTGCGAGGCGAAGGACGGCACCGCGATCCGTCCGGAGAAGATGGCCCAGCTCGACCACATCCTCAACGCCTGCATCGAGCACGGCATCTACCTGACGACCGACCTCTTCGTGTCGCGCCGCGTGCCGTGGCGCGCGTGCGGAATAGACCGCGACGGAATCATTCCGATGGACGAATACAAGTCACTCGCTCTCTTCGACGAGCGTGTGTTCGAGAACTATCTCGCGTTCTCGCGCAGCCTTCTCGGGCATGTGAACCCCAAGACCGGCCGCCGCTGGGCCGACGAGCCCGCGCTCGCCTTCCTCGCGCTGATCAACGAGGGCAATCTCGGCAACCACGGCTACGCCTTCCTCGCAGGCCAGGAACGTTTCGCCGCCAAGTGGCGCGCATGGCTCGCGGCGCGCAAGGCAGAGGCCCCGCAGCGGTACAACGACATCACCGAGAAGATTCCGTCGAACGCGTGGGAGAACTCGCGCCAGAACTGCGCATTCACGCTCTTCCTTGCCGACCTCGAGGCGGACTTCGCCGAGAGGATGAGGAAGTTCGTGCGCGGTGAAATGGGCTCGAAGGTGCTGCTCACCGACATGTCGTGCTGGAAGAATCCAATCGCCTATCAGCTCGTGCGCACCCGCTACGACTACGTGGACGATCATTTCTACGTGGATCACCCGAGTTTCCTCGAAAAGTCGTGGAGTCTTCCTTCAAAGTGTCCGAACGCAAATCCCGTGCGCCGCGGCGACATGGGCTTCGAAGGCGTCGCGAGGCATCGTCTTCTCGACCGTCCGTTCACCATCACGGAGTTCAACTACTCTGGTCCCGGCCAGTTCCGCGGCGTGGGCGGCATGATGCTTGGCGCGCAGGCCGCTCTTCAGGAGTACGACGGCGTGTGGCGCTTCGCGTGGAGCCATTCGCGCGACGGCGTGCTGGAGCCTAGGCCCATGTCGTACTTCGACGTTGCGCGCGATCCGCTTCAGCGCGCGACCGAGCGCGCCGCGCTCACGCTCTACATGCGCCGCGACCTGAAGCCCCTCGCGAAGACCTTTGCCGTCGTCCTGCCGGAGAAGAAGGTGCGTTCGAACCTCGACTGCGGTCCGCATGCGAACATCGGCGACATGTGGTTCGGATGGTACGCGAGATTCGGCACATGGACTGGCGAGGGCGGCCCGGCCTTCGCTGACGACAGCGCCGAGTTTCCGGATGCGTTCTCGCTGAAGACCGACTACTTCAAGTCGCTCGCGCGGGGGCGCGGCGCGGGCGACGGGCAGATCGCGATCTCGCGCGACGAGGGCGTGTTCGCGGTGAACACGCAGTGCACGCAGGGCTTCTTCGCGGAGGACGGACGGCATGAGACCGGCGCGCTCGCGGCGAGGGTGACGGGCACGCCTGCGGCGGTGTGGGTGAGCTCGCTCGACGGAGCGCCGGTGGCGCAGTCGAGACGCATGCTGCTCACTCACGTCACGGACGTGCAGGACGAGGGCACGACGTATGCCGACGCCGAGAAGACGATTCTGCTGAAGTGGGGTCGCCTGCCGCATCTCATGCGCGCGGGAAGGGCGGAGGTTGAGCTGAGGCTCGCGCCTGGCGCCGCGCCGCGCGTCCACGCGCTCGGCTCCAACGGTTCGCGCCGGTGCGAGGTGCCGTCTTCATGGCGCGGCGGAAGGCTTTCTTTTGCCGCCGACACCGCGCGCGATGCCGCAAGCGCCACTTTCCTGTACGAGATAGTGCGATGAATTTTTTTTCAATGCACCATTGCGCGCCGTCTGAAAATTTGCTATAGTAGTGCTCAAGGAAAACCAGAAACTTTTTTTTAAAGAGAGGAAAACAAAGATGCTCATGACAAGAAAGGAACTCGCGGCCGTATGCAGTCTGCTGGTTGCAGGTGTTGTTTTCGGCGCGTCTGAGGTGGTTAAGGAGTCGTTCGAACAGAAGGAGGCGGGTACGCTCGTCACCGATTTCGGCGAGACGTGGACAGGCTCCGCGTCCGTGCAGGCGGCGACGTACGAGTTCGGCGGAGTCGCCGGATTCTCCATCCCCGGAGATCACACGAAGATCCTCTCGATCGACGATGCAGTGAAGTATGCGCCCGCGCAGGCGACCGAGACCGGCAAGCCCGTGCTGGTCGACATGATGGTGCAGGCGATGGTTCCCGAAGAGGCGCTCGCGGCTCCCGAGGGCGACGACGTGCAGATCGCCGTTGGCGTTGACAAGTCCGAGACAGGGGGCAAGGGCATTCTCAAGGTGTTCTGCACTCCGAATGGCGCCGCCGCTGCCGCGTGGTGCACGCTCAAGGAAGTGGACGCCTCCTCCTGGCATCGCGTCACGTTCGTCTTCGACTACGCCGCTGGCTTCGCGCAGGTGCGCATCGACGGCGAGCCCGTGATGACCGCGAGCGGCTATCTTACCGCCGACGCCGCCCAGACGAAGACTGGTGCGTGGTACAAGCTCGCCCTTGCGAAGACGCAGCTCGCCTCCGTCGAAGTGGTCGGCACCACCGGTCTTGACGACCTTCTTATCACCGCCGGCGACAACGCCCAGGACGACGCGGTGGTCGCTGGCAGCACGACGGTGGACGGAGCGACGATTCCCAATGCCTGGTTCGACAAGTACGGCCTCGCGTGGAACGCCTCGGTTTCGTACGACGACTCCGGCCTCACGGTCGTGCAGAAGTACGAAGCGGGTCTCTCGCCTCTTGACAACGCGAAGTTCGAGATCACGGACATGGCGATGTCTGGCCAGAACGCCGAGCTCACCATCCCCGTCATCGCTCCGCCTGAGGGCTACACGGTTGTTCTCGAGACCAGCACGAAGTCCGACTTCTCTGAGAACGTCACCTCTGTTCAGGTCACTGCCGATTCCGCCGGGAAGGTCACTGTCGCGGTTCCGGAAGACGCGGACGTGATCTACTACCGCCTCGTTTCGAAGAAGGCGCAGTAAGGTCAATTCAATTTAACGCATAAGCTTAAAGGAGAATAAAATGAAGAAAGTGTTTCTGATGGTTGCCGCGATGGGACTTGCCGCTGCGAGCTTCGCGGATATGAACGATGCGCTGCTATCGTTCGCGACGCAGGGCCCCGACAAGTATGCCGACGGCACCACGGTGATCGACGGTGAATGCTACGCGCTTGTCTGGACGGCCAACGGCGCCACGTTCGGCGGCTTCAACGCCGACGGCACGCTCGTCTCCGCCACGGACCGCATCGTGCTGGCCGCTCCGCTTGCGAAGGGCGGCAAGTGCCCGCAGACGCTCTTCCAGATCAACGCCGCGGTAGCGGACGAGCTCAAGGACGGCACCTACGCCGTCTATCTGCTCGACACGCGCGTGAAGGCCGAAGATGGCACCACCCAGCTCGCCGGCTTCAAGGACGGCAAGGCCAAGGTGGTCAACGCTCAGGCCGCGGTCGGCGATTCCACCGCCGCAGCCGCCACGACGCAGACCAAGGTCGCACTTGCGGCCACTGCGGTCGGCGGAGCCGCGATCACTGCCGAGACGATCATCGATGCCCCGCAGATCACGGGCATCAAGGTTGAAGGCGCCACTGTGAAGGTGACCGTTGCGGGCATGTCGCCTGCAGCCACCTACAAGGTTGTGACCTGCACCAAGCCTGGCGATGTCGGCAAGACCCTCGACGCCAAGGCGAAGGGCGACACGTTTGAGTTCTCAAAGCCCGCCGGTTCCTTCTTCAAGGTGATCGGCACCCGTAACTTCAAGTAATTCCGCAAGGAAAGGAACTGTAAAGATGAAGATCAGAAGTGTTCTCTGTGCGCTTGCCGCAGCGGCTGCGGCGACGGTCTTTGCGGATGTGACGAGCAACGTTTGCGGTTTGCTCAAGATTACGAGCGACCTCAAAAACACCATCATCGGCGTGCCGTGGGTGGAAGTTGGAACGACCCCTGATGCGGACATCAAGGTGGCAAAGCTCGTCAAGACGGACAACCTCACGGCAGGTGACATGCTCTACTACTACAACGCCGGAACATGGAATGCCTGGACTCTTGGCGCTGATGGGTGGGAGCCCAACACCACTGTGACGGTTGACGGCAAGAGCGTTGCGGCGCCTCAGGATGCCCAGGGCATTGCCCGCGGCCAGGCTCTTATCCTTGAGCGCCAGGACGTGACGAAGCCGTTCTATCTCTACGGCCAGTTCACGACAGCTGCGGCTGCGGCCCAGTCGATTGTTGCTGGTTCCGCCACCGCTCCTGGATATACGCTTCTTGCCAGCCCCAAGGTTGAGGCATTTGACTTCAACGCAGCAGGCAAGATCGCCAATCCCGGCGCGGATGACGAGATTGTCATTCCGAAGAACGGTGGTGAGAGCACCATTCTCACTCTTCAGGATGGCAAGTGGGGTACTAGGGTGAAGAAGACAACCACCCGGTTTGGCAAGACTGTGACGACCTACACCTGGACGGAGGCAACTCCCCTTGCGGCAGGTACCGGTTTCTGGTATGTCTCCAAGGGTGGTTCGCCCACCATCAACTGGTAACAACTACTTCAAA
>JAEEGI010013417.1_pt1 | contig 17387 bp, 12 predicted proteins | sample 8958751 | NCBI WGS metagenome assembly JAEEGI01 (sample SAMN16246545, study PRJNA631951) | gut metagenome | biome: gut microbiome; feature: rumen; material: KS-attached | host: Bos | place: Iran: Karaj | collected 2018-10
CCTGGAGCGACCTCAACAGCGGCAACTACGCTTACGAGTTCACCACCATCTTCTCCAGCGAAGCCACCGGCAACCACGACGCAAACGTTCCCTTTGCCACCAACCACTTTATGGATATGAAATCCAAGATGACGTTCTGCACCGCTCATACCGACGGTTATGACATCTACGAGATCGCTATGCCCTGGTCCGCTATGACCAACAGCCAGAACACCACCGCCCTCACTCCCACGGAAGGCACCGTGTTCGGTTTCGACAGCACTCTCGGTCTCACCGATATCAGCGGTATAAATGAAGTTATCGCAAACGACGGCTATGACGGCGCAAACGGCGTTTACTACGGCAACTACCTCTATTTTGCCGATTGCTACGGCCACGGCAACAAGGATCTCAAACACGCCTGCGTTGTCACCCTCGGCGGCACCGCTCCCGTAACTCCCGTTGACGAAAGCGACGAAGAATCCACTCCCGCGGAAGAATCCACTCCCGCAGAGGAATCCACCCCTGCCGAAGAATCCAAACCCGCTGAAGAATCCAAGCCCGTCACCCCGACCACCGGCGACGCGGGCATCATCGCTCTCGCAGTTGTTTCCGTCATCGCCCTCGGCGGCGCTGTCGTGATCAAAAAGAGCAAATAATCCCGGTTTACCAAAGCAAAAATAATCAGATATGCACTCGGGGGCGTCCGCGTCCCCGAGTGTGTTGCTGTAAAGGTGCGTCGTTTATGGAAACATTGATGCATATAGATTACTGTTACCTTATACCGGCGGCGTTCGTCGGTATCATCGCGGCGGTCGTGCTGCTCATACTGCGCCGCAAGCGCGGCGGCAAGCGCCCAAAACATTCCCGCGCGTATCTCGTCACGGCGATACTGCTCATACTGTTCGCTTTCGTCTCCGTCGTCGTGCTGCCGATCGTGGAATTCGCGTATTACATGATCCGTTTCGGCGTCGCCGTGTTTTTCGCCGGGCTCAAGTCGCTCTGACCGCCGCTCACGAAAAAAGCGATCAAAAGGAAATCGGCGGGCGTTCAAAAAGATATACGCAAAAATAGTTGCGCTTTTGACAAAAATCGGTCTTGACACGGGCGCAATGTTATGTTATAATCACCGTTGCACAAAATAAGACATCCGGGGCGTTAGCGCAGTTGGGCTCAACGGTCGAGCGCCGCCTGCGGCGGATGCAGCGAGACCGGTGATGCGCAGCGACCGCGCTTTTGCGGCGAAGCGATAAGCGAAGACGAACAAAAACGCGAGCGTCGCAAGCCGAACGAACGCGAAAGTTACCTTAAACGTAAACAACATTTTTAATATCCCACAAGGGGCGTTAGCGCAGTTGGGAGCGCACAACACTGGCAGTGTTGGGGTCAGGGGTTCGAATCCCCTACGCTCCACCAGAAAAAAGCACTGCTGACTCAGTGCTTTTTTCAATGAAATTCGTTCCTGACGGAACGAGTGAAATATGCCTGCGGCATATGAAATACGCTTCGCGTATGAAATGTGCTTCGCACATGAAGGAACGAATTTTATTTCACATTTTGCCGGGCGGCAAAATATTTCATAATCCGAAGGATTATTTCATATTGCGTAGCAATATTTCATTTCATATGCTATAATTACTACAATTATCAGGAGGTGTTTTGGATGAAAGAGAATAAACTTGTTGATTTATCTATGGATTTTTCTGTTGAAATAATAAAACTATGTGAAACTATAAAAGGACATTATTCGCTTGCAAATCAACTGGAACGTTCCGCCACTTCCATTGGAGCAAATATCCACGAAGCCAATTATGCCCATGGCAAAGCTGATTTTGTTGCCAAACTGCAAATTGCACTGAAAGAGTGTTATGAAACGGAATACTGGCTTGAATTGTTTTCTAAAGCCGAATTGATCGATCAGTCAATATTTAAATCGCTATTTGATCATTGTGGAACAATCCGAAGAATATTGATTGCATCCGTCAACACTGCAAGGGAAAACATTAAATGAAGAATCATATATTAGTATGCGGATTAAACGGAAGCGGAAAATCCACGTTTGGGAAAGCGCTTGCAAAGGAGATCAACGCTGCTTTCAAAGACATTGAAGATTATTATTTTCCTGACCGTCGAGCGGTAGATGCATATACGGATCCGCGAAGCCATGAGGAAGTTTCGGAATTATTATTAAACGATCTACTTGTTTTTGATAAAATCGTTCTTGCCGCTGTTAAGGCGGATTACTCAAAAGAAATAGAAAACATGTTTTCAAAAGCAATTTACATAGACGCTCCAAAAGATATTCGCTTGATGCGAATTCGGAAACGTTCCTTCGAAAAATTCGGTGACCGCATGCTGAAAGGCGGAGACTTATACGAAAAAGAAGAAGCGTTCTTTCATATGGTAGAAAAACGTCCGGATTCATATGTCGAAGATTGGCTTTTACAGCTTAAAATGCCCGTGATCAAGATTGACGGCACACGTTCAATTGATGATAATGTTCACTATGTAATAAGCTTATTATGATAAGACAGTTGGAACGTTTCGAGAGTTCGAATCTATCTATCAAAAACGTATATCCGTCTTTTTCGTACCCCATAGACATGAAAAAGCACGTAAATACGTGCTTTTTTCGTTGTTTTACGCTTTCCCTGCGCCCTCAAAAACGCTCATTTTTTTGGGGTGCTATATGATCCGCCTGCATATTTGCACCAAAGACCGCTAATACCCCGCAAATTATCATTTATTTGTTGCAAAAAATCTGTTATAATCAAAAAAATAAGAAAACAGAGATAAAGCAAACCTTTTGAAAAAACAAACGCACTTATTGATGTAGCTACAAAAACTCTAAGGGAAGGGGCAGAGGATGACAGATAAAAGTCTAAGCGATCCCGCAATCGTAAAATTGGTGCTTTCAGGCGATACCAATGCTTTTGGAATACTTGTAGATAGGTATTCAAGCGCGGTTTATAATCTTTGCCTTTCGGCATGCGGCCGCAGCGCCGACGCCGAGGACGCCGCACAGGAGGCGTTTATCGACGCGTTTATCTATCTTCCGTCGCTGACCGAACCGGGGAAATTCAAGTCATGGTTATTCACCATCGCGCGCAGAAAATCCTATAAACAAGTTTATTTGCGCAGGGATGATCACGACATCGCCGAACTTGATGAGATCTTGCCTTCCGATTCCTCCGCTCCGCTTGAAATAATAATAGCCAACGAAAAAAGCGAGCGCGTCGCCGAAGCGATGAAAAAGCTTTCGGGCAAGCGCAAAGAAGTCGCGGAGCTTTATTATTTCGACGGGATGAAGGCCGGCGAGATCGCAAAACGACTTGCGCTTTCGGAAAACACGGTCAAAAGCCGGCTTTACGACGCGCGTGAATTTTTAAGAAAGGAACTTGAAGATATGAACGAAAACAAAAACAACATCAAAGCGCTTGAAACTAAGATAAAAGAGCAGATCACAGTACTTTCGCGCTATTACGCGCTACACGGCGGCGGTTATGACGACGGCTTTGACCGCGAGTTAAATAAGACGATAAAGCTGATATCTCAGATCGGCGATGACCGCATGAAGCAGAGCTATACCGCTTCGGCGATGCTTTATAAGCTTTGGAGCGCGAAAAACGACGGAGAAAGAAAAACGCTGCGGGAAAAAATAAGGACCGCTGCGTACGACGGCGGCAACGCCGAAGTCATATCTTCCGCGCTAATAGAAGATATCCTTAATTGCGGGGACTACGGCGAAGCTTTGAAGTATATCGACGGAACGGCGCTGCCGGAGATAAAAAAATACGCCGGAACCGAGGAAGGCGATTCCGCGGTGGGCGCTGTAACGTTCTGGCGTGGAAGATACCTGTTAGAGCTTAAACGCATTGACGAGGCGAAAACCGCTTTCGATGAAGCTGCAAAGCTGATCAAAAAAACGTCTGCGTATCGTGCAAACGCCATTGCCGCCCGGCGCGAGATCGACCGGATAGCCGAAAACGCATACGATGATATATATCGGTTCTCGGCTACGGCGGAAGGCTTGCTTTACGACGGCGGAAAACTTATATTCGCTTCTCAGCCGGGGTTTATTATCGACAACACAATACCTTTTATAGATTATCATTTCGATTCGTTCTGTTATTACGCTTCGCGCTGCCGACGCACGCTTTATGACGCAAGCATGAAACCCGGCGACAAGATCGCCGATGAAAGAAACGGTGCGACGCTGGAATGCGTTTCGAAGGATGAGAGCTTAAACGTGGTCGCCGGGGCGTTCGGCAACTGCCTGCATATGCGCACCAAGGCGAGCAAGCCGCACTGCGGCGAATATACGCTTGACGCCTGGTATGCGCCTGGCGTGGGGCTGGTAAAAGCGTATGTCGAATTCGGAGACCGCTTTGAAAATTACGAGCTTTCGGAATACGATATCAAGGGCGGCGGCGGTTATATGCCCGCCGCAATCGGGAACTGGTGGATGTTCGTAAATCCCGATTTGCCTGGCTGGGTTTACCAGAATATCGAGCACACGGTCGAATATGCCGACGAAAAATCCGCAAACGTAGCCGTAAGCGCACCGCTTGCTGTAGCTAAGGATTTCGAGACCTCCGACGAGGCGGATTCCGCTCTTTATATAACGCTTGCCGACAGATTATGCGACGAATGGAAGCTTGACGATGCGCTGGAAATGCTTAAAAAAGCCGTCCGGGCAAACAGCAGCGAAATGTCGGCGCGTATAGCGTTGTATGGAATAGAAGTGCTTACCCGATTCGCGGAATATCAAAAGAAGGGATGGCGGTTCTGTCCGTCGTCGATCGGCGCTGCTTCGGTAGAAGCCGCGAACGGCGTCGTAAAATTTGCAAATCACGCCATAATACGCTTCGGTCCGTACCGTTGGGGCGCGCGCGGCAGATACGAGGACAGAATATTCGGCATAAAGCCGTTCACGTATCTCAATCTGTTTTTCAAAAAACTATGGGACGACAACTGGCTCCCCGGTTACCGTGAGGAAAAAGATATCCGCGAAGGCTTGAGGCTTGTTTTTACTGTCGAGGAAGGCGGCAGTGTTACTGTGCCGGCTGGAACGTTCGAGAACTGCCGCAAGCTCACGCTGCGAGTCGATCCGCCGGAGGATTCCGACCCGAAATGGTTCTTTTATAACAATTACGCCCATATGCACTGCGGCGTAAAGGAATACTGGTTCGCACCCGGAGTGGGGATCGTCAGGATCGTTTCCGCCTGGGGATCCGAATGCTGCGCCGAGTGCCGTCTTGTGAATTATTCGGTGCCCGCCGCGTCGGACGACGAATATCTGCCGTTGCATATCGGAAACTGTTGGGAATACGACGAACCGCACCTGACCGCCGAAGGCTACCGCGCAAAGGCGATATTCAAAATACAATCCGGAATGAACGGAAAGTATCTTATGACGCATAGCCAGGAATTCGTATATCTCAAGAGCGAAGAAGAGTATAACGAATTTATGAAAAACAGCCATAGGTATTGATCTTTTTAACCAGATACGTCAAAAGGCAAGCCCGAATGAACGGACTTGCCTTTTACTTTTTCTGTCACACTACAAAACAGATCCGCTTTTCATTTGCAAATTCTGCCCCGGCCTTTGGAAAATCCCGTTTGGGAGAAATAATTTTATCTCCCGCAATATATTGACTGACGCGGAAAATGGTGGTATAATAAATAATGAGAAAATTTGTGGAGGGGCAAAATGGATATTACCGCGAAGCGGGAGGAGAATTCATATTTCCTCGCCCGTTCGCTCGCCGATATCCGGCACGATCTTGCCGTGGTGTTCGCGGCGGCGTGCGTTATGCTTATCCTGCTGTACGCCTGCGGCGGTCTGCAGTCGCTTTTGCCCATGTGGTTCCCCGCGCTGGGGGCGGAATGGTTTTCCGTGACTCTTCAGCTCGTGTTTTACGTGCTTTCGCTGGCGGTCCCTGCGGCGGCGGTCGCGCTCTGCGCGCGGCGCAGACCCAAAAAGATTTTCCCGCTCAAAGCCGTTATGCCGCAAAAGGCGCTGTCGTTCTTCCTGCTTGCGGCGGGAGTGACGTATTCGGTCAACTTTCTGTGCGGCGTGCTTCTGGCGAGGTTTTATCCGCCGTCCGGCGACGAAAGCTACACTACTTCTTACGGAGCGATACTCGCGGTGGTGATGATTGTGATCATCGCCCCGTTTCTGGAAGAGCTGTTTTTCCGCGGCGCGGTGTTCGGCACGCTGGCGAACTATTCGCCCGTGTTCGCGGCGGTGATCTCGGCGGCTTTGTTCGGGCTTTCGCACCGCAATCCGGCTCAGGTGATAAACGCCTTCGTTATGGGACTGTTCCTCGCGCTCGCGTTCATCAAGACGGGCAGCGCGGCGGCGTGCGTGTTTATGCACCTCATAAACAACGCCGTGTCGGTCGTCGCGCAGTTCGCGGCGTACCGCGCCGACGAAGGGGCGTACGTGTTTATGCTGGGGCTCGGGATAATCGCCGTAGCAGTCTTTTCGGCGGTGCTGATAATAAAAGCGCTCGTTACGCGCCGGCGCGCGGTGATATCTTTCGACGACCCGGCGATCGCGTCCCCGCGTTTCCCCAAGCGCGCGCTCGTCAAAGCGGTGTTCGGGTGCGTTCCGTTCTGGATATTTATTCTGCTGGTGGGAGCCGGCGTTTGGATGTTGTATATATGATGACAGAAGACGAAAAATATATGAAAAGAGCCATACGCAAAGCCAAAGAGGCGTTTGCTTTGGGCGAAGTCCCCGTGGGATGCGTGATAGTGCGCGAAGGCAAGGTCATAGCCACGGGCAGGAACATGCGCGAGACCAAGCGGAGCGCGCTCGCGCACGCCGAAATAATGGCGATCCGCGCCGCCTGCCGCAAGCTCGGCGCGTGGCGGCTTTGCGATTGCGATATCTACGTCACTCTCGAGCCCTGTCCCATGTGCGCCGGAGCCATAATCAACGCGCGCGCGCGGCGCGTGATCTGGGGCGCGCCGGATAAAAAAGCGGGCGCTTTCGGGTCGGTGGCGGATATGAGCGTATTCGACCTGAACCACAGCATAGAGATAAACGGCGGCGTTCTGGAAGAAGAATGCGCGTCGCTCGTCTCGGAATTCTTCCGCGCCCTGCGCGAAGAAAAGAAAAAGATAACTGCTGAATGATAACGCGGCGGTCGAGCCGCGTACTCTGCATAATACAAGGAGCCGAAAACGATATGAGCAAAGAAAAATTTTACATCACCACGGCGATCCCCTATACCTCCAGCACGCCCCATATAGGCAACGTGTACGAGGCGGTGCTCACCGACGCCATAGCGCGCCACAAGCGGCTGGAAGGCCGGGACGTGTTCTTCCTCACCGGCACCGACGAGCACGGTCTGAAAATAGAGGAAAAAGCCAAAGAAGCCGGAGTCACGCCCAAGGAATACGTCGATAAGATGTCCGCGAAGATCCGTTCGATATGGGATATGTTCAAGATCTCGTACGACCGCTTTATCCGTACCACCGACGAAGATCACGTGCGTACTATACAAAAGATATTCACAAAGCTATACGAGCAGGGCGATATCTACAAATCCACCTACGAAGGCAACTACTGCGTGCCGTGCGAATCGTATTGGACCGACAGCCAGCTCGTGGACGGCAAATGCCCCGACTGCGGCAGGGAAGTCACGCACAACGTAGAGGAAGCGTATTTCTTCCGTATGTCCAAATACGCCGATAAACTTGTAAAATACTACGATTCCAACCCCGAGTTCTTTATTCCCGAATCGCGCAAGAACGAAATGCTGAACAACTTTATCAAGCCGGGGCTTCAGGACCTTTGCGTTTCGCGTTCCTCTTTCACATGGGGCGTGCCCGTGGAATTCGATCCCAAGCACGTCGTCTACGTCTGGATGGACGCGCTGCCCAACTATATCTCGGCTTTGGGGTACGACCCCGAAAACCCGGGCGAAAACTATAAAAAATACTGGCCCGCCGACCTGCACGTCTTGGGCAAGGACGTCGTGCGGTTCCACACCATATACTGGCCCATTTTCCTGCTTGCGCTCGGCGAACCGCTGCCCAAGACGGTGCTCGGCCATCCGTGGCTTATGATGAACAACGATAAGATGTCCAAATCCAAAGGCAACGTCCTTTACGGCGACGAGCTCATTGAGCTGTTCGGTCTGGACGCCGTCAGATATTATCTGCTTTCCGAAATGGGGCTGCAGAACGACGGCAACATCTCGTACGACGCGCTCATCAGCCGCACCAACACCGATCTCGCCAACATTTTCGGCAACCTCGTTTCGCGCACAGCGTCCATGATAAAACAGTATTTCGGCGGCAAAGTGCCGGCCGCCCCCGCTTCGGACGCGCTTTCCGATTCGCTCAAAGCGGATATCGCCGCCGAGACCGCCAAAGCGCAGCAGCTTATGGACGAATACCGCGTCGCCGACGCATCTGCGCATATCATCGCCATATTCAAGTTGTGCAATAAATATATCGACGACACGGCTCCCTGGGTGCTCGCCAAGGATATTCAGAACAACGGCGAAGCCCTTGCCCGCGTGCTTGCGGACCTCACCGAAGGCATCCGCTGCGGCGTAACGCTGTTGCAGCCGTTCATGCCCGACGCGGTGCAGAAAGTAAAAGAAGGTTTCGGGTTCGGCGACCTTTCGTTCGAAAACGCCGGCAGATTCATTTACGACGCCGCAGGAAAGCAGGTGGGCGATATCCCCATACTTTTCAAGCGCATAGACAAAGCCGCGTTCGAAAAAGAGCAGAAAGCCAAAGCCGAAGAAGCCGAACGCAAGGCCGAGGAAGGCAAGATAAGCATAGAGGATTTTGCAAAGGTCAAACTCGTCGCCGCAAAGGTGCTGGAATGCGAAAGCGTGCCCAAATCCGACAAGCTGCTCAGGCTCGTCTTGAATATCGGGACCGAAAAGCGCCAGGTCGCCTCCGGTATCGCGAAGTATTACAAGCCGGAAGACCTCATAGGCAAAACGGTCATACTCGTTGAAAACTTAAAGACCGCGGTGCTGCGCGGCGTCAAGAGCCAGGGCATGATACTCGCTTCGTCTTCGGGCGACACGGTCAAAGTCGTGTTCCTGGAAGATTCCGTGCCCGCGGGCGCCGAGGTGCGCTGATGATAGATTCGCACGCGCATTATCTGGACCGCGCGTTCGATAACGACAGGGACGCGCTCTTGCGTTCGCTCGCCGCAAACGGCGTGGAATGCGTAGTCGAAGCGGGGACGGATAAGGAGTCCTCTTACGCGGCGCGCGAATTGGCGCACGAATACGAAAACGTGTATTTCGCCGCGGGTCTTCACCCCGAATACGCCGAAAAGCACGGGGATATCCCCGCGTGGCTGCCCGGGCTGCTTATGGACGAAAAGTGCGTCGCCATAGGCGAAATAGGGCTGGATCATCATTACGACACGCCGTCAAGGGAAGTGCAGAGGCGCGCGTTCGCGCTCCAGCTGGAACTTGCGCGTTCGTCCGGCAAACCCGTCGTGGTCCACGACCGCGAAGCGCACGCGGAATGTATGGAACTCGTAAAGGCGTTTCCCACAGTGCGCGGAGTGTTCCATTCGTTTTCCGGCTCGGCGGAGACCGCGCGCGAGCTCGTGAAGCTCGGGTGGTATATCTCGTTTTCGGGCGTTATCACGTTCAAAAACGCCGTGAAGACCGTTCAGGCGGCGGAAGCGGTCCCGCTTGAACGCATACTCACCGAGACCGACTGCCCGTATCTCGCGCCCCATCCGTTCAGGGGAAAGCGCAACGATTCGACGCTCGTGAAGTATATCATTGAAAAACTCGCGCAGATAAAAGGCGCGGCGTACGAAGATATCGAGCGCGTCACGGCGCAAAACGCACGCGTTTTTTACGGAATTGCATAAAAGGGAGTCGCAAATGAGCGTTCTTTTTAGAAAAGTGTTAAAACTTTAAAAAAGCTCTTGTATTTTTGATAAAAGTGTTATAAAATAAAGCGGTTACAAAAATAACTATATTTTTTGGAGGTATCTCACAATGTCAGTAAAAGTTGCAATCAACGGTTTCGGCCGTATCGGACGTCTCGCTTTCAGGCAGATGTTCGGCGCCAAGGGCTATACCATAGTCGCCATCAACGACCTCACCAGCCCTAAAATGCTCGCACACCTTCTCAAATACGACTCCGCTCAGGGCAGATACGAACACGAAGTTTCCGCCGATGACGAAGCCGGCACCATAACCGTCGACGGCAAGACCATTAAGATCTATGCCGAAAAAGACGCCGTCAACTGCCCCTGGAAAAAGCTCAAGGTAGACGTCGTTCTCGAATGCACCGGTTTCTACACCAGCAAAGAAAAATCCATGGCTCATATCAAAGCCGGCGCTAAAAAGGTCGTCATTTCCGCTCCCGCCGGAAAAGATCTCAAGACCATCGTTTACAGCGTCAACGAAAACACCCTCACCGCCGACGATCAGATCATCTCCGCGGCTTCCTGCACCACCAACTGCTTGGCTCCCATGGCAAAGGCCCTTAACGATTACGCTCCCATCCAGAGCGGCATTATGACCACCGTCCACGCCTACACCGGCGACCAGATGGTGCTCGACGGCCCGCACAGAAAAGGCGATCTCCGCCGTGCCCGCGCCGCCGCCGTCAATATCGTCCCCAACTCCACCGGCGCAGCTAAAGCCATCGGCCTCGTCATCCCCGAACTCAACGGCAAGCTCATCGGCTCGGCTCAGCGCGTTCCCACTCCCACCGGCTCCACCACCATCCTCGTGGCTGTCGTCAAGGGCAAGGACGTCACCGTCGAAGGCATCAACGCCGCTATGAAAGCCGCTGCAAGCGAATCTTTCGGCTACAACGAAGACCCCATCGTCTCTTCCGATATTATCGGCATCAGATACGGCTCGCTCTTCGACGCCACCCAGACCATGGTAGCCAAGATCGACGACGACACCTATCAGGTACAGGTAGTTTCGTGGTACGACAACGAAAACTCCTACACCAGCCAGATGGTGCGCACCATTAAATATTTTGCAGAACTCAAATAATCTCAGAACGCATATAACCGGCAAATTTACGCGCCGGTAGATACTGGTTCCATAAAGCTATACCGGCAAATTACCGGTATGGCTTTTTTGTTCAGTTTCCTTCCCGGCGTCAAAAAAGGCGCTTGTCTAAAAGCTTCGACTGCCGTACGACAGTACGGCGACGCTCGTTTTTGGCCAAAATTTGCTCGATTCTATGCGTTCTGCCTCGTGATGTCGGAGCGTTGGCGCATACGGCAAATTTACGCGCCGGTAGATACTGGTTCCATAAAGCTATACCGACAAATCACCGGTATGGCTTTTTTGTTCAGTTTCCTTCCCGGCGTCAAAAAAGGCGCTTGTCTAAAAGCTTCGACTGCCGTACAAATGTACAGTCACGCACGCCGGGGCGTTGGCATTAAAGATATACGCGCAGCCGACTTTTGATTTCTCGCTTGACAACAGGCGCAAAATGGGGTATCATATATATACATAAATCATTCCCGAACAAAAACGGAGAAAGCGTATGAAAAAGCTGTTTGTCAAACGCAAAAGGGAAGAGCTTGAGCTGGCGCAGGACCCTTACCGCAATTACATAAGGGTTTTCTGGTATTCGCTGGCGCTTGCGGTGCTGGTACTGCTGCCTTCCATGATATACGAGCTCACACAGACGGGGAAACTCATATTCCTGTATTACGGCGATTATAACGTCCAGCAGGTCCCGTTCTACGAACACTGCGTGCGCATGGTCCACGAAGGGACCGTCACGTGGGATTGGATCACCGATCTGGGCAGCAACTTTGTGGGCAGCTATTCGTATTATCTGCTCGGTTCGCCGTTCTTCTGGCTGATGTGCCTGTTCCCCGCGTCGTGGGCGCCGTATCTGATGGGGCCGATCTACGTGCTCAAATTCGTCGCCGCCGCGGTCATCGCGTACGCGTTCCTCAAACGTTTCGTCAAGAACAAGGACTACGCGGTCATCGGCGCGCTGATGTATGCGTTCTGCGGGTTCCAGATCTATAACCTGTTCTTCAACCAGTTCCACGAAGTCGTGGCGCTGTTCCCGCTCATGCTCATAGGAATGGAAGAGCTGGTGCAGAACGACCGCAAGGGCGTTTTCGCCGTGGCCGTAGCCATAAACTGCGCGTGCAACTACTTTATGTTCGCCGGGCAGGTGGTGTTCTGCATTATCTATTTCCTGTTCCGGGCGTTCAAAAAATCCTACCGGCTCACGCTTAAAAGGTTCGGTCTCCTCGCGTTCGAGGCGGTGCTGGGCGTCGTTATGGGGATGGTGCTGTTTTTGCCCGCCGCGCTGGCCATACTGGGCAACTACCGCCTTTCGTACAAGTTCAAAGACATTAAAGATATGCTCGTCTATATGCAGAGCGGCAAAGTTTACGTCACCCGTTACGGTCACATACTGCAGTCGCTGTTCTTCCCGCCGGATATCCCGTCTAGGGTGAACTTCTTCTACGGTCACGCGGCGAGATGGTCTTCCAACGCGGCGTGGCTGCCGATGTTCGGGCTGTCGGGCGTGTTTGCCTACCTGCGTTACCGCAAAAGATCGCTGCTTGCGTGGATGGTCCCGGTGCTGACGGTTTTCGCGCTGGTGCCCATCCTCAATTCCACGTTCTTCCTTTTCAACAGCAACTATTACGCGCGCTGGATGTATATGCTCGTGCTCGTGGCGGTCGCCGTCACGATAATGGCGCTCGACGACGAAAAAGTCAAGTTCGGGTTCGGGCTTGCGCTGAATTCGGCGATAATAGTCGCGATCACCTCGTATTGCGGGCTCCGCTGGTTCCATAACACCGAAGACAGCAACGATTTCTATCAGCTCGGCGGCGAACCGTTCGCGGCGCGCCTGTGGGCTTCGGTCGCAATAGCGATTGCGTGTATGATACTGCTGCACTTTATGATCAAGCGGCTGCGCGGCACCAAGTATTTCACCAACGCGCTGCTTATCGTGATGTGCTTTATCATAGTGCTCTACGCCAACGTGCACATCTTCTGCGGAAAATCGCATTCCACATCCACCGAACGCATAGTGAACGAGGCGGTCGAAGGCGAATTCTCTATGCCCGGCGAAGAGTTTTACCGCATAGATTTCTACCGCACGCCGGATAACGGTATGCCGAGCACCGGCAAAAAGTCGGAATACAAGAGCAAGACGTTCAAAATGACCAGCGTGTTCGATAACCTGGGGATTTCGTGGGAGACTCCCTCGGTGGAATGCTTCCACTCGGTCGTTTCGCCTTCCATAATGAATTTCTACGAAGCCGTGGGCGTCACCCGCAACGTCGGCAGCCGCGCCACTTACGATAAATACGGGCTTCTGGGGTTCCTTTCGGTAAAATATTCGCTTATCCGCAACAGCTCCGACAAAGGCAACGGCAAGCATATCACCGACGAATACAACGGACTTTCGTTCACCGACCTGCAGCAAACGCAGAACAATTACAATATTTACGAAAACGACTATTTCGTGAGTATGGGCTTCTGGTACGAATCGTTCATCACGCAGAGCGAATTCGAAAAGATCGCCAAATCCAACCGCCACATACTGCTTTGCTCGTATCTGGTGGTGCCGGACGACGAGGCCGACTATTACCGCGCGTTTATGACCGAGGCGATCGAGACCCCGCCCGAAGGCGAGGAAGGCTACGTCAAGCGCGCAAGCGCCAATTATCAGACGTATGTCCAGTCGGTCGGCGAACTGCAAAACCGCACCTGCTCGAGCTTCGAACGCGACGGCGGCTGCTTTAAGGCGGAAATAGCGCTCGATTCGCCCAATATCGTGGTGTTCACCGTCCCGTACGACGACGGCTGGTCCGCCACGGTCAACGGCAAGCCGGTGGATATCCGTCAGGTAACTTACGGATTTATGGGCGTGGAATGCTCCGGCAGCGCCGACGGCAACTACGTCATAGAATTCAGCTACTCCGTCCCCGGTCTGCTCTGGGGCGCGCTTGCTTCGCTGTTCGGCGTCATCGTGCTCGTCGTTTACCTGCTCGTCTGCCGCAGAAAAGGGCTCAAACCGAGCTATAAATTCTTTAAGGAAGATTACGTAGAGGTGGAATGCCCCGAATACTTCCTGCCCGAAAACACCGAGCCGGAACCCGCCGCCGACCCCGAAAAACTGTTCAACCGCGCAAAGACATCGCTCATAGTTTCGATCTTCGCGGTCCCGTTCGCGGGGATAGTGCTCGGGCCGATAGGCGCGGCGCTGGGCGCAAAGACGCTTAAGCAGATCAATAAGACCGAAAAGAAAAAGGGCGCCGGAATGGCTGCGCTTGCCATAGCGCTCGGCGTGTGCGCCGCGGCGGCGTACGTGGCGTTTACGGTCATCCGCGGCGACGCGAAGTATTTGCTTTCGCTGTTTATCTGATCCGAACGGATAAAACAATACCGACCGGAACGGCATACGCCGCTTCCGGCCGGTTTTTCGTTTTCGGTAAGGTGAATATCCCTGTCAGGCGGTATTTTTCCCAAGCACCTTTTTGAAAAACCAAATGTGGAACGGTATCGAGACCAGGAACGTGAGCAGGTCGGTCGCGGGCTGGACCGTCTCGATGGCGGCGATACCGATGACGGACGGCATTATCAATATATAAGGAATAAAGAATATCCCCTGCCGGCAGGAGGCGAGCAGCGTCGCCACCGCCGTGAACCCCAGGCACTGGTACATCTGGTTCACAAAAGTCGAATACGCCAGAAACGGCATCGCTATGCAAAAATACCGCAGCGCTCTTCCGCCTACGGCGATAACGTCGGGGTCGTCGCGGAACCAGCCGATTATGCCGTCGCTGAAAGGGAAGATGACGAGCGCGGCGGCGATGCACAGCGCGCTGCCCATCACGCACGACACCTTGAACGCCTTTTTCACGCGCGCCTTGTCGCCGTAGCCGAAATTGTATCCCGCCACGGGCTGGAATCCCTGGCCTATGCCCAGCACCACGTTGCGCACCAGCATATACACCTTGTTCGCTATGGTGACCGCGGCGGTGGCGTAGTCGCCGTAAACGCCCGCCGCGTTGTTTAGCAGCGCGCTCGCCACGCTCGCCATTCCCTGGCGGCAGACGGTGGGGAACCCCACGCGCGCTATGTCGAGATAAGTGCGCGCCTTGCGGCTGACTTTGCGGATATCGAGCCGTATTATCGTCTTTTTCATAAGATAAAACGAAAACAGCACGCAAAAGCTCACGGTCTGGCTAGCCGCGGTGGCGAGCGCCGCGCCCGAAATCCCCAGCCCGAAGGTAAAAATGAACAGCGGATCGAGCGCGATGTTGATTATGCCGCCCGCGCACAGGCCGACCATCGAAAGCACCGCTTTGCCTTCGGCGCGCATCACGTTGTTGAGCAAAAACGACGCGCACGATATCGGCGCCGCTATCAGTATCCAGCGCGCGTAATCGCACGAATACTCGAGCATGCTTTCGGTGGAACCGAGCAGAGTCATCAGCGGCGAAACGAAGGGAAGTCCCAGCGCGAGTATGACGAACCCCAGCGCCACGGTCAGCGCAAGCCCGCTGTTGGTGTAGACCGCGGCGTCTTCGTCTTTCTTTTCGCCAAGCCGCTTGCTGACCAGCGCGCCCGAGCCCATGCTCACGCCGAACCCGAACGCGTGTATTATGGACATAAGCGAAAAAGCCACGCCCACCGCCGCCGAAGCGCTGGTGTCGATATGCGAAACGAAATACGTGTCCGCCGTGTTATATACGATTGTAATGAGCTGGCTCGCCACGGTCGGCAGCGCCATCGACGCGATCAGCCGCGCCATGGGCGTCTGCGTCATAAGACGGTGCTGCGCTTCCGCGCTCGGCGCCATTTTTTTCATACGCATATACAAGAAGGTCCCGATTGAATAATTATAAGCTTTATACTTATTATATCACCCCTTTTGCAAAAAAAGCAACCCTAAACGCAAATTAAAGAGCAAATTTGTTTTTCACTTTTCTTTTCAAACTATTGACAAAGCGTTTCTGTTGTGCTATATTGTAGTCAGAAAAAGTGTTTCTACACTTAATTTAAGAAAGGAAAACAATTATGAAAAAACTTATCTGCATGCTTATTGCCCTCGCTATGGTATGCACCTGCGCGTTCGGCGTGTTTGCCGAAGGCGAAGAAGAACCCGATTACCTCGAGATCAAAGGGATCACCTTCGCTTCTGCCGTTGAAGGCGAAGTCGTCGAATACGTACGCGGCGGCGCTGCCGACAACACCGTCCTCATCGACGGCGACTTTATGGAAGGTACTCAGGCTACTCCCAACCATCAGGCAAAAGGCATAGTCCTCATCTGCAACACCCGCTGCACCGAAGCCGGCGTGTATCCCGAATATTCCTACACGCTCGAACTCAACGAGACCGGCACCTTTGATAAGGTCGTTATCGGCACCTATGAGTATTTTATGGCTATGATCGGTCTGCCCAAAGATAACACTGTCAGCATCGAATCGTCCGCTGACGGCAACGAATGGGACCTTGTCGGCGATTATACTTTCGAAGGCGAAGCCGTTAAAGAAGAAGTTGCCGGCAACGTTTACGAGATCGATCTCGGCAAAAATGTTTCCGCAAAATTCATCAGACTCACGTTCGCTTTCGGCGATTCTCCTTTCGGCACTGCCGAATACGGCAATTCCGAAAAAGTTATCTGGGAATGGCACGGCTTCACCGAATTCGCGGTCATCGCCGCTGACGTCGTGATCGTCGACGAATCCGAGCCCGCAGAGGAATCCACTCCCGCCGAGGAATCCACTCCCGCGGAAGAATCCACTCCCGCCGAGGAATCCACTCCCGCCGAAGAATCCACTCCCGCGGAGGAATCCAAACCCGCTGAAGAATCCAAACCCGCCACCCCGACCACCGGCGACGCGGGCATCATCGCTCTTGCAGTCGTTTCCGCGCTCGCTCTCGGCGGCGCCGTCATCGTTAAAAAGAGCAAATAATCGTCATCCCGTTTAAAAGGTCTGCGCGCAAGCGCAGGCCTTTTTGCTTGTTAAAGCAAAGAATATTTCAAAAATGTGAAGAAAAATGAAAGAAAAATCTTGACAAATAAAAAATCTTGTGATATTATACAGTCAAGTACGTATGTACAAATTTAAATGGAGGAAAATATCAATGAAAAAACTCTTAGCACTCGTTATTGCTCTGGCAATGGTTCTTTCTCTGGCGACCGTTCTGGTTTCCGCAGAAGATGAACCCGATGCGTACCTCGTTCTCGTCAACGACGGTTCCGGCTCTGCTCCCTGCATTAACTATGCGTACTCCGGCGAACTTCTCAACGGCAACTACACTGTTGACGTAGAAGCTCTCGTTTGCTTCGAAGGCTGCGCTGGTGATGGCAGCGTTTATCTCAACTGCTATCCGTATAATGGCACCAACCTTCTCAGCTGGCAGGACTATGCGACGCATAA
>JAEEGI010013418.1_pt1 | contig 17387 bp, 9 predicted proteins | sample 8958751 | NCBI WGS metagenome assembly JAEEGI01 (sample SAMN16246545, study PRJNA631951) | gut metagenome | biome: gut microbiome; feature: rumen; material: KS-attached | host: Bos | place: Iran: Karaj | collected 2018-10
GATATGAATATTGATATTCAGCTTTATTTGTATATAATAAAAACTTATGTTGAAAATGAGCAAGAACTAAAAAATTTAAACAACAGATTATCTAAGTTAAGAAAATATCCTTAATATATAAATTTTAATTTTAATTATTAATATAATAAATAAAAATGGAGGATGATTTAGATGAACAAATAAGAATAAAACAATCAATGATTAAAAACCTTAAAAAAGAAAATGAAGATATTGAAAAAAAAATTAAAGAAAAAAAAAAAGAAAAAGAAGCAAAAAGTAAAGAAATAAAAAGCTTACAAGAGAAATTAGATAATTTAAAACAAACAACAAACACTAGAAATGAAGAATATATAAGAAATAGACAAGATATTAAAAAAGAATTAGCCGATGCAATAATAAGAGAATTTAATGAGTTATATGAAGATGAAAGTAAGGATATAAGATATTATAAAAATAGAATTAATGAATTAAAAAACCAATTAGACGCAATTAACAAAAAAATTGAAAGAGAAACAAATAATTAATAATGAAATAAAAATTTATTCTTTATTTTTTATTAAATGAAAAATTTTTAATTAATTAAATTAATTTAATATTTTTTTTGGAATTTTAACTTTTGTTTTTCCTGTCATTCGTTAAAATTAATTATAATATTTTATTATTATTATCTATATAAAAGAAAAAAAAAATAAGCTCAAATATTTTAAAAAATAATTGAATTATTCAATAATAAAGCATAAAAAATATTAGAAAATATTTATAATAACATTATAATTAAATTTCTTTTAACTTTATAAACGAATTTTTGCAAATTAAAGTCACTATGATCATATTCAATTTTTCATAACTAAATAAATTCCTAACAAGAAATAATCCAAATAATATAAACATGTTAATAATTCATAAATAAAGATAATTCTGCTTTTTCATATTTTTCTTCATTTATCATAAAAATATTATTTACAAAAATTCATATAATTCAGAAATTAATATATTTAATTTAATAAAATGAAATCATTTCATTATCAATATTAATAACATCTAATAATCCAAAATTATTAGATAAATAATCACAATATATATTTAATAAACTAGAGATATTAATTGAAAGTATAAAAACCATTAAATGAAAAATATGTATATATTTTTCACATATTTTTTTTATAGATTAATTAATAATAAGAAAAAATATTTTTATTATGTCTATTTTTATTAAAAAAATAAATAAATAAATTATGAATTATTATTTATAATTATTCCAAAAAAAAAATATTAAATTTTCTTAAATATTTCCACCTTTAAAAGCATCTGTCTTTTCCATAAAATCTTGAACTTGTTTTTGAATACTTGGTTCATATTTATCATTACCAAACATTCCATCTGCTAATCTTTCATAAGTTTCTACAAAATTTTCTTCTATTTGTTGTAATTGCCATTCTCTAAATAATTTCATCTTAACATAAATTTTCCATCTTTTAATTATTTTTAATGAATACTTTCTTTTCACTCTTCTTTTATGCATTTGAGTTATTTGAATTAAGTATATTGTATTTATCATTCTTTTTAATAATTTGCATTTTTGTAAAAATATTTTAACACCATTCATTCTTATTAAAAAATATAATTTTTCGATTAAATAATTTCCTTTTAAATTTTTAAACAAAAGATTTTTATAATTTTTTATTTTTTTTTTAATGTAATTTTTAGATAAATTCATAAATAAATGAATATTTGAAGTTTTTTCAATATTATTCAAAACATATTTTAATACTATATTACGTAGTTTATTTATATAATTTATAAAATAAGGAATAATTCTTTCAATATATAAATCATTTCTTTTATATTTTTTTTTATTTCTTTGTGTACTATGTTCCTTAAATTTAAATTTAAGTAAATGAGGAATTTTTTCATGATATGGAAAACTTTTTGTACAATTATATTTAGAATATTCTATTGAAGCTTTTTTTATTTGAATAAAAGTATTTAAAGTATTATTTTTTAATTTATCATTTATCATTTTAAATAATTTTGATAAAACTTTATAAAAATAAACTTTATAAATTTGATTTACCAAAAATTTTTTGAAAGGAGGATAAATAATTCTTTGCTTTTGTATTATATTTTTTTTATTAAATAAAAATGGTAATCTTGCTAATTTAAATAAAATTATTCTTTTTTTATATTTATTATTTGTATTAAGATTTCTACTTAATTTTCTCCATCTTCTTCTATTTTGAGATTTTTTAAAGTTATCAAATTTTTCTTTCATAAAATTTGAAATTAATTCTGAATTTTGTTTTAATTTTTTTTTATTTGCTTTTATATGGAATAAATTAAAATAATAATTCAATAAATTTTTTTCTTTTGAATCTTTCACTGTTTTCATTATTAAGTTCTTTAAAATGTTATTCCTTTTTTTAACAATGGAATAATTTTTTAATGATGAAAAAACTAAAATATTATTATCCATAATCTTATTTTGAAATATTTTTGAAAGTTTTTCAAGTTGATTAATTATTAAATTTTGTTTTATGTTATTAATTTTATTTTCTTTATCTTTTTTCATTATTGTATTAAATTTTGTGAAAAAATATTTTAAAAAATAATCATTTTTTTTCATTTTAATTTCTTTTTTGTTAAATACATTTAATAATCTTTCCATTTTTACTTTATTATTTTTCTTTTTAATCACATTTTTAATAAAAATTTGAATAATTTTTGCTTTTTCATTACATTTCATTTTTCTAGAAATTATTTTCCATTTATTTAAATTATATTTTAATAAATTATTAAATAAATCAAAATCAGATTTTATTTTTTTTTTAATATAAGTAAGAAGAGGATTTAATACACTTTCATATCTCCATTTATTGAAATATTTTATAAGATAATTATCTTTTTTTTTAACAATAGGAAAAAGTTTTATTGCTCTTTGAACCAACTTCATTTTTTGCATATTTAAATTTTTATTAAACTCTTTAATTTTAGGTAATATATATTTCTTTGTTAAAAATCCTCTAAAAACCTTTTGAATTTTTTTTGCAGGAGTATACAATTTTAATGTTTTAAATTTATTTTTTAATTGAATAAATTTAAGAGATAATAATAATTTATCATTATTTTTTCTTTTATTCTCTAAATTCTTTATTATTTTTTCAAGCAAAAATTGCTTTTTATTATTTTTATTTTTTATATATTTCCTGAAAATATTTTGAATTTTTTGGATATTATTAATTACATGATTCAAAGTTTTTAATTTAATTTTTTTAAAATTATTTTTTAAAAATCTTTTCTTAATAATTTCAATGTAATTTTTGTTTATCAATCTTTTTAACATTAAAATTTTATTGTTTTTAATAATTTGATATAAAAAAGAACGCTTATACTTTTTCAAAAGTATTTCTTTAAATTTAATTTCTCCAATTGAAATATTTTCTAATTTTTTTTCTTCTTCTTTATTTTTTTTTCTAATATAATTTCTGTTTTTTAAATATTTTTGTATTTTTTTAATTAAATAATCTACTTTCATTTTTTTTGTAATATGATTCCAATTTTTCAATTTATTTCTCAATTTTTCAACATTAAATTTATCTAATTTCTTAATTCGATTAAATAAAGTTTTTTTTTGGGTTTGTTTTTGCAATAATTTTTTTTTTGCAAATTGTTTTCTTATATTAGTTTGAATTGTTAAAATTGAAATAATTTTATTTATATTATTTTTTTTTTCAATCCATTTATTGAAATAATATTTTAAAAATTCATTTTCATTCTTTTCTTTTTTATTATATACTTTGAAAATAAATTTTTCGATTTTATGTGAGTCAATATTTTTTTTTTTCCATAAATCAAAATATATTTTTATCATTAATTTAGTGTAAATATTATGTTTTGAATTTAATATTTTTTTTAAAGAATTATTTCTTTTTTCAGAATAAATTTCTTTTTTAATTTTATTTTTCCATTTCTTTAAAAATTGTCTAAGTAATATATTTCTAAGATATATACCTTTGACAAGATAATTTTTATTTTTAATTAAAGCTTCATTTAAACTAATACCTGCAATAATATTTATATTATAACCTATAAAATTTTTCCATTTATTAAAATATTTTCTTATATTCTCTAAATCATTTTCTTCTTTTTTTTTAGAAATTTTATAAACAAAAATTTGTTTTTTAATATTTTTATGTGATAATTTCAATATATTATTTTTCCATCTATAAAAATATTTTGAAATATTATTTCTATTTCCATTAAATGTATAAGGCAAAATCTTCTTTTTGATTTCTTTTGATAAAAATTTATTATTTCTAAAATTTTTAATATATATAAAACCTTTTTTTTTCCTTTGAATAATTTTATTTTGAATTATCCCAACAATTTTATTTAAATTATCATTTCTTTTTGGATAAAAATATTCATTTAAAATCCATTTGTCAAAATATTTATTTAAATTATTAAAATGTTTTCTAATAATATACTTTTCTAAAATTTGATTTTTTTTTTCTTTGTTTGAAATTTTAATTATTTTTTCTTTCCATTCATTTAAAATTTTTTTACTTTTTAAATCTATTTTCCTTTCATAAATTTTATAAAAAAAATCAGCAGAATCATTTAATTTTAGTCTATGATTATTTTCTTTTAATTTTCCAAAAGAATAGATTAAAGCTGGTTTCCTAAATAAATAGTTATAAATTCTACTAAAAATTCTAGGAGCCATTTGGTACTTATAATTAACTAAATATCTATATTTATTAATTTGATAATTTTTTTCCTCATTATAAGTCACATTTTTCATATCAGGTCTTTTTTTTGATCTTTCCAAAATAAAAATAGGCTTTTTAATATTATTTTTAAATTCTTTAAAACTTTGTCCTCCACTATAATTACTATTATGAATATGCATTTATAATTTTTATATATTTAAAAAATAAAAAATAATACTTTAACTAAAAAAATTCTTTTTACTATATAAAGTAATAAATCAAATGTCTAATTCATTAATATATTTCAATATTTTTTTCAGAATAATCATTGGAAAACATTTTGAATATATTTTCATTCTAAATTCTCATTGTTTTATCCTCATATTTTAAGATCAAATTTTACTTAATAAAACCTGATATAAAAAAAATTTAAATTAAAAAAAATAAAAAATTATCCATTTAAAACTCAAAAAAAAAAAATGTCATCAGAAGTAACAAATGAATCAGATGAACAAACAGAAGATCAAATAGCAAAAGAAAATAAAAGAAATTTAAAAACAGATAAAGAAGAAGAAGAAGTAAAAGGAGAAAATTCATTAAAAGAAAATTCAAAAAAAGAAAATAGAAAATCAATATACACAAGAAGAATAATAGATATATCAATTCTAAATAAAATATTATCTCCAACATCATCTCATGGAAAATGTGGAGGACATAATTTAGGAAATACATGTTTTATGAATTCATCAATAGCTTGCTTATCAAATTGTACAGAATTAACAACATATTTTTTATCAAAAGAATATGAAAAAGATTTAAATAAAGAAAATCCAAGAGGTTTACAAGGAAAATTAGCTAAAGAATGGTATAAATTATTATATGAATATTGGGTTGAAAATAATAGAGTTGGAAATCCTTCTTCTTTTAAAAGTACTATTGCTAGAAAAGCACATATATTTAAAGGTTTTGGTCAACAAGATTCAAATGAATTTATGACTTTTTTCTTAGATTATATTAATGAAGATTTAAATAAAGAAAATACTGTTCCTTATGAAGAAATTGAAGAACAAAGAGATAATGAAAGTGATCTTGATTGTGCTAAAAGATTTTGGGATTTACATATTAGAAGAAATAATTCTATTATTACTGATTTATTTTCTGGACAATATAAATCTACTATTGAATGCCCTGATTGCCATTGGATTAGTAAAACTTATGATCCTTTTAATACTTTAATTTTACCTATTCCTAATAGACATTATGGTAAAAAAAATTTAAAAAAAAATTTTACTTTGTATTATATTCCTAAATTTTCTATCAGAAGTACTGTTAAAATTAATGCTTATTTAAATGAGAATATTATTATTAATGATGTTGCTAAAGAATTAAATGAAATTGAAGATTTTAATTATGATGTTAAAAATTTAACTTTTATTGAAGTTTCTGATAAAAAATGTGTTAGAATTTGTAATGGAGAAGATAAATTATTTGAGCAGAGTAATTATTTATTTTGTAGTGAAAATGATGAAGTTTATAAAAATATATTTATGTTATATATTACAACTGAAAATGAAAGAGATTTATCTGCTTATCCTAGGATATTTTATGCTGATGAAAAAATGAGTTCGAATGAATTAAAAATGAGAATATATTTTTATGCCAGACATTATATTAACAATCCTTTTGGAAAAAATGAAGAAGAAGATGAATTTATAAAATTATATAAAGAATATACTAAAAATGAAAATATTAAAGAATATGAAATAATTAATTATATGACTGAAGAATACAAAAAAATATTTGAAAATCCTAGTGAAGAAAGCAAAGAATTAATTGATAGTTTTTTAAAAGATCTTCCATTTCAAATTTTAATAGTTGGAAATTCAAAAAAAGTAATTAATTTATTAAAGGATAATATAGAAGAAAAATTAAAAGAATTTGAATTTATTTCAGAAAGTGAAAGTGAAGTAGGAAAATTATTAGATTTTATGACTAAAAATAAATATAATTTTATGTTAAAATTTAATCAAAGATCATCATTCATAGATAGATATTTATTAAAATTTAATACATGCTCAACTGTAAAAATGAAAGGATATGAAGAAAATCAATTTAGATCTTTTACTTGTGATTTACAAGATTGTTTAGAATTTTTCAGATTAGAAGAAACATTAGAAAAAGGAAATGAATGGTATTGTAGAAAATGCAAAGATTTTAAAAAAGCAAAGAAAAAAATGGAATTATTTTATTTACCTAAATTATTTATAGTATGTTTAAAAAGATTTTCAAATTCAGAAAGTAGATATTATTATTTATCATCTTATTATAATAGATGGGAAAAGAATAATGCATATGTTGATTTCCCAATCAATGATATGGATATGAAAGAATATGTTACTGGACCTGATAAAGATAATTCTGTGTATGATTTATTTGCTGTTAGTCAACATTATGGAGGAACTGGTGGTGGTCATTATACTGCTGTTTGTAAAAATGTTGACGGAAATTGGTATAATTATAATGATTCTTCTGTCTCTCAAACTAGTGAAAGTGATGTCGTTTCTAGTGCTGCTTATGTGCTCTTTTATAGGAGAAAAACTGATTAGATTTTATAATCAACCTTTTTATACCTTATTTTATGAGTTTTTATTTTGATAAAAAATCAGTCATTATTAATATAATAACAAAATATGTTTTTTTAATTAAAGAAATTTGAAAAATATATTTTTATTTTTATCTTAATTTTATTTAGTTTTTTAAAATTTTTAAGCAGTTTCTTCAGGTTCAACAAATGTTTCAATGTTTTCTACATCATCACCAATCATTTCTCCTCCTCCAACCATCATTTCCTCTTCTCCATCACATTCATCATCACCAATCATTTCTCCACCACCAATCATCATTTCCACTTCTCCATCATATTTATCATCACCAATCATTTCTCCACCACCAATCATCATTTCCACTTCTCCATCACATTCATCATCACCAATCATTTCTCCACCACCAATCATCATTTCCACTTCTCCATCGCATTCAACATCACCAATCATTTCTCCGCCTCCAATCATCATTTCCACATCTCCATCACTTTCTACATCAATCATTTCACCTCCACCAACCATTACTTCTCTTTCATCACTTGGTTCAATTATTTCACCTCCTCCGACCATTACTTCTCTTTCATCACTTGGTTCAATTATTTCACCTCCTCCGACCATTACTTCTCTTTCATCACTTGGTTCAATAATTTCACCTCCACCATACATTCCACTCATTAATGTATCACTCTTTATACTTTCATCTCCCATTTTTCCACCTCCTATCATCATATTTTTAGATGAGGTTGTTTCTAATAATTCATCTATCATTACTCCTCCACCTACCATTTGAGTAGTTTCATCCTCTTCTTCTTCTATCATTATTCCTCCTCCTATCATTAATTCATTTTCTTCTTCTTCTTTTATATATTTATTTAATTTTGTTTTTACCTTTTTCTCTTTTTGTGTTTTTGTTTTTTCTTTAGATTTACTTTTTGATGTTTTTGATGTTTTTGTTGTTTTTCCTTTTGATATACTTTTTTCACTTTTTTTATTTTTTGATACTATTCTTCTATTACTCATATTTTTTCTATATTCTGCATATGAAACTTCCGTTTCTGTTATTTTACTATAATTTATTCCACTTGAATCATTTGCTTCTGTTGTTGATTTTCCTACTGAAATTTCACTTCCAATACTCTTATTTAATTTATGTGTAGGAGGAATATATTCTGGTTCTGTTTCTCTTTCAAATTCTTTTCCTTCTATTACACAATTCATATATTCATCTATATTTTTTTCAGCTTCTACCATACCAATATTTAATAAAGATAATTGTATTTTATCTATATTTAAACATTCTTCTGATTTAATTAAAGCTTTTTTATAAAAATCTTTAGAAATATCATAATTTTGAAGGTAAGAATATATAAAACCATTTAATAAATCCATTTCTAATTCCATATCTTTATGATTTAGAGTTTTATTTTTGATGAAAAATTCATTTGAATAAGAAATAAATTCATTTATATTTCCTAAAAATAAGTTAATAATTGCTAATTGAGCTAAACATAAAGCATAAGATTCTAAATCATTTTCTTCTTCAGCTAATTTAATTGCATTATCAAAATCTTTTGTTCCTTCTTCAAAATTTTCTAACATTCTATTACAAATTCCACTATTATAATAACAAACAAAAGTATTTAAATTATGAGTCGAAATTTCTTTATGTTTATCATTATAATAAATACTTTGTTTAAAATCAAATAAATTAGCAAAAATACATCCAATTCTATTTAAAGCTAATTCAGTTCCGTAAATATCATCTAATAACTTAGCAGACAAAAAATATTTTTTATAAAATTTAAAAGCATTTTCATATTTTTGTTCTTTTTCACTTAATTGTCCTAAATAAAAAGCCATATGAGCTTCTTTAGTAATATCTCCATTTTTAATTCCTCCTTTAGCTCTAATCAATAATTCATTTATATTAGTATTCATATCATCTATATCAAGTGAAGGAATAGAAGGTGAAAAACCTTGATTTTCAATAAATGGATTTGAAGAAATTGAATTTACTCCTTTAGGAGGTTTAATTTGAATTAATTGATTAAAATAACTTTTTTTTGCATCATTTGATGAATTTTGATTTAAAATAAATTTATCATACAAATATTTATTTAATAATGAAGTATCTATTTCTTTTTCTATTGAAATATTATTAAAATATAATGAGAGATTACTTTTAAGTAATTCATTGTTTTTATATGATTGAGATAAAATATTTTGTTCTTTTAATTTTTTATTTTCATCTTTTTCATTGATCAAAGATAATGAACTTGTATCTACTTTAGGTCCATTAAGATTAGTATTCATTCCTAAAACTTTTCCATCTACAGTAATTTTATTTGAAATATATGTTTTATTCTTTACTGTTGGAAGTGTAACTGAAACAGAATTTAATTTTTGTTTTCTTTTTTCTATAATTTCTTGTATTTTATTTTCTTTTGGTTTAATAAATATATCATAAAAAATTGCTCTTTCTGGTTTTTTATTTTTTTTTACTTTTAATTTAATTGATTCTGAATTTGAAGAACTTTCTGTCATTTGCCTAAATTTTTTATCTACAGATTCCACAGTCAAAGGCTCTTTTAAAAATTTTTGAGTCACTGATTTTAATGATGCTTCTGAATAACGTAAATTTTCTTTGGATATTTCATCCATTTTTAAATCTCTTGATATTGAAACTGTTTCTTTTAAATGCTTACTCATTTTTTTTTTACAAAGTTATTTTTTTATTTTATTTATTTAAATATATTTAATTATTATTTACGTTTTATTTTTTTTATTAATAAGAATGAATATTGCATTTATTAAATATTTTTTTCCAATTATAATTATTATAAAAATATTTGAATCAAAGCTATTAAATTCATAACAATATTTAAAGAAAACAAAATTAAATTAAAAAATAAAAAATTTAAATAAAAATAATTACACTCAAATCATGAATTGTTGAAAAATAATACAAAGTTGATTTGAAAAATACAATAAATTTCTCATTTTGAATATACAGTTAAATTATAATATAATAAATAGATATTTTATTTTACAAAGAAAATTGACAATCCTTAATGGAACATTCTTTAAAATTTTGGCTTTCAATAGCAAAAGTAAAAACTCTTTGTTCGACTAATATATCATTTTTATCACTAATTGATAGAAATCTTTGAAATTGATGAAATAAATTTTTTTTAGGAAAAATATTCACATTAACATTGTTTTTGGAATTAATTGTACTATTATGTTTAGCTTTTGTTACAACAGGAATAAAATTTTTAGTAAAATTTCCATGTTTTTCATTATCAGAATTTATACTTAAACTTCTATGTAAATTTCCTACTGTTTCTGTTCTTTTAAATTCATTTTTAATTAATGGTAGATTTAATTGTGATATGGGAACTATTTTATTATTTTTTTGATAAAATTGAGTAAAATGAATACTTCTTTTTTTATTTGAGTTTCTTTTAAATAAATTCTTGTGAAATACAAATTTATCATTATATTTATGAAAAATCCTATTTATATCTACATATGATTTAGTTAAAAAATCATATACTAAGAATTTTGTTGTTATTTCATTTTCTAAACTATTTTTTGAATTCAATTTAAATTTTGAATTATTAAATGAATTTCTTCTTTTACGAAATAATTCTCTTGAGATTATTGGGTCTTTATACACAAGATTATTTAAATTAAATTGTGATTGACTTGGTAATTTTTTTTCTTCAATTATTATTTCTTCATCAGTTTCTTTTGGTTCTATTATTTCTTGAATCACAAAACGACCTCTTATATTTTTAGAACCTGAATCATTTATATTATCCATGTTAAATTAATTAATTAATTTTTTATTTGTTTGATTAAAAAATTATTATATGAAAAATTTCTATTATTTTCTTTTTTCACTTTTGATAAAAAAAATAGAAAATTCTATTTTTTTCTTTATCACATAAAAAAGGAATTTTCCTAAAGGAATATATTAATGACTGAAAAATACAATTATAATAGTCTGTCATCTCAATAAACTTTTTATTTTTAAAAAAATTGTGATAATATTTTCTTTCAATAATAATAAATTAATTTAAATCTCTTGACTCACCTTAGATAAATACCATTAGAAATATTTAAACTTAAAAACACGTTTAATTCATATATAAAAAAATTATAATTCTTTTTGATTAATGGAAAAAAAAAATAAAATAGCATATTTTAAAGAATTATTCCTCACTAAATAAAAGATAAAAGATTATGTTTTAATAAAAAATGATATATCCCTTAAAACATAAAACAAATAAATTAATGAGCTAAATATATAATAAGTGAATAAGAAGAAAAGTCAAAAAAATAAAATTAGTTGAAACCAAAAAAATATATAAAATCAAATTATAGTTTTTTTATAAAAAATTCATAAAGTAATTTTAAGATATATTTTGAAATCAATTAAAAAAAATTTTTGAAACAAATAAAAATAAATAATACTTCTTTTTAATTAATGAATAAAAAATAAAAAAAGTAAATTTGAAATGAGAGAGTTTGTGATACAAAGATATAACAAATACAATCAGTTATTACAAGAAATAGGATTAAGAACAGAAAGAGATAAAATTACAGTAAATGAATTAAGAAAGATAGTTATTTCCAAATATCCAAATAATTTTAAAGAAAATAATATAGTTCAAATAAATGGTTATTGTCCAATTCTAGAATCATATATTAAAGATAATGTAAAATTAATTAAATTTTTTGAAAATGAGGAAAAAGAAGATAATAATAATCAAAATAATTTTAATGAAGAATTAAATGAAAATCAAGAATATGAAGAAAGAGAATGTTCTAATGAAGAAAGTGAAAGTGATGAAGATTTATGTTATAAAAAAACTTTAGATGAATTAATAAAAAGTGAAGAAAAGAAAAAATTATCCAAAAAAAGAAAAAGAGAAGAAAATAATAATTATAATGATAATACAAATCAAATTAAAAATATAATTAAATTTGACGAAAAATATGAAATTATTTCTGATTTTGCTCCAACAAGAAGAGAAGTTTTAAAAGCGTGGTTTGAAAATGATAACAATAAAATTAAATATAAAACAAATAATTATAAAAAAAAATACCTTAATCCTGAAAAATATGCTCAAAAGAATAATATTGAAAATCCATTTTTTAATGGAGAAACATTGGTTTTAAGTCTTAATTTTCCTAATGAAAAAAATAATTTTGAAAATCAAGAATTTAAAGAAAAAATAGAAGAAAAAAAAGAAGAAGAAAAACCGAAAATAAATAAAAACAAAGTTGAAGTAGAAAAAAAAGGAGAAGAAATTGAAAAAAAAAATGAAAAAAAAATAGAAGAAGAAAATAAAATAGGAAAAAAAGAAATTAGAATTGATTTTTATTTTAATGATAAGTTAAGTCAAGTAAATAGAAAAGAAATAGGAAAATTTTTATATGATTTTTATAATCTAAAATACCCTAATTTTTCCGAAAGAATTGAATGTTCAAAATTAATTGATAAAATAATTCAATTAGAACCTAAAAACAAGAAAAAAAAATTAAATTTTGTTTTTGATTTAGACAATACTTTAATATGTGCTTTTAATATTAATAATAATATTAATTTAAATAAAATAAAAGAAAAATACCTTAATGAAAATTATATATTTGATGAATGCTATAGTAAAGGCTTTGAGAATATGAAATTTATTATTCATATAAGAGAAGGAATTAAGTCATTATTTGATAAAATTAAAGATATTGGAAATTTATTTATTTATACAATGTCTATTGAACCATATGCAAATATGATAAAAAAACATATTGAAAAATTTTGTAATATTAAATTTGAAAATATGATTTTTTATGATAAAAAAAATCATACAACTAAAAATAAATTTTTGCATTACTTAAACTTAAATGAAAATAATACATTAATATTAGATGATCGTGAAGAAGTTTGGAATGGAGACAAAATTAGAGAAAAATGTGTAATAAATTCAATGTTTTATCTTTCTGAAAAAGCAATTACATTTGCAAATGAAACATTCACAGAAAAAAAACAAAAAAAAAGCATTACTCCTTTTTTCTATAATATAACTACAAATAATTGGTTAAATAATAAAATGGTATATGTGATAGAAAATCCATTTAAAGATTATAATAGTGAAAGAGCTTTACATATAGAAAATGAAAATTCAAATAAAAAACAATTAGAATATATAGGTATTCTTTATAGAACAGTTTATAATATTTTAGATTTTATGGATTTTGATAATATTCTACCAATGGAAGCTGTAAATATGATTAGGAAAACTATTTTTGCTGGAATGATTTTTGATATTTCTAGTTATAAATCTATTTCTTATGTTATTTTAAAAGATTTAATTATAAGTAATGGTGGTGAAATTTCTATAAATTTTAAATACATTGATGAAGCTAATTATGTTTATATTTGTAATATACCAATTTTTAAAGAAAAAAAAGAAAATATAAATAATAAAAAAATTAGATATAAAAATTTTTTTGTTGTTAATGAAAAATATATTTTTGATTGTGCTTTATGTATGGCAAAATTGCCTTTAAATGCTCAAGAGTACCAAATTAATATTTAAATAAATTAAAATATAATATTAAAATCTTTTACTTTCCAGTTATTTTATATTTTAGTTTATAGTAAAATATCATGACATCAATAAGTCCAAGCATAATAATAATACCTATTAATATAATTTTATTGGTTGTTGCTCTTCTAATCATAGAATTTAATAATTTTGCAGTTTTTTTTACATAACTTTCAGCTTCATTTAATAAATTTCCAGTATTAACTAAAATATTAGTTTGATTTTTTAAAGAACGCATTGTTTCTTTATCTGTATCATTAACATTACTTATTAATTTTATTGATTCTTTCATTTTTTTATTTCCATATTCAATATCATTATTTGTATTTATTAAATTTTGTCTTGTTTCATCACTCATTAAATTTGAATTTTCATTTTCATCATTTTCATCTTTTAAATTGGATAAATTTTCAACTTCTTTAAAATTTCCTTTTAATTGATTCATTTTTGATTTAAAATAAGGTAAATTAAATTTTTCTTTTGTTTTCATTGAATAAGATGAAAGTTCAACTTCCATACTAAGATAAATTTTATCACATTCATTTAAAAGTGATTCAATTTCATTTAATTTTTTATTTGTAATCGAACTAGGAGATAATAAAGCAGAATTAATATTATTTTCTAAAACAGAAATTTTTTTACTTAAAATATTTTTTGTTTCAGGATTAATATCGGGAGAATTAAAAATTAATGCATTTTCATTAAAATTATTATTATCCATAATAAATTCAAAAATATGTAATAAATTTAATTTCAAAACTCTAAAAAATAAATTAATAAAAAACACCTTTCATAAACCATAAAATTTATATATAATCCAAAATTATAAAAAAAATAATAAAATGACAGATACCTCAACAAATACATTATCAAGCCATAATACAGGAAAAAATCTTTTATCCAAAACTAAAACAAAAAAAAGGCGTCTCCGTAGATTTTTATCATGTAAATCAGAATCAAGTGATTCAAACGATAATATATCATCTACTCAAAATAATTCAATAAATTCAGAATTAAGACGTAAATCAAATTTAGATATTGAATATCCAGTTTTTATAAGAAGTCATTCAGTAAAAAAGTTAAATATTAATTCTTCATTAATTGATAGAATTAAAGAAGAATTAAATGAAGATGATTCTTTCTTTTCAAATTTTTCTGGAAGAAAAAAATTTATTTCTAAAGAAACAATGCCAAAAGATAATTTATTATTTTTTGATAAAAGAAAATATACAGATGAGCCATTAAATATAACAAGTAAAATGGAAACAGTCCCTGAAATAGATGATAATTTTTTCTTTGAAAGTCCAAGAATAACATTATTAAGTGATTTAAAAGAAGATTCAAAAATAAATAAAATAAATCCAAATTTAAATGTTATAAAAGCTCCAATAAATGAAAATGATATAATAAAAGAAGAAAATGAAGATTATTTTGATATATATTATAATTTTAAAGGAGATATAATTACTAAAAAATTTGAAAGCTTTATTGATAAAGAAGAACCTCCTTTTGATTTACAAAATTTACAAGGTGAATGTAAACCTTTTTATGATTGTGATGTTATTGCTGAAGCTAATAATGAAGAAGATGTTCATGTTGACGCTCAAGAAATTATTAGGCAAAATTCTTTTAATTTAAGGAAATTAGGTAATAAAGTATGTACTGATGAAATTGATACTCAACCTAAAATTAGAACTATAAGAAATAAAATTGAATGTGAAGAACAAATTATTAAAGAATGTGATGAAAATGGAGATAATGGAGAAAATAATAATGATGATAATAATAATAATGAAGGAAGTGGAGATAATAATAGTAGTGAAAAAAATGCTAGTGATGAAAATGAAGGTAATGATAATTAAAATTGATTTGTAAATTCAATTTATCTTTTTATTTTTAGAAATTTATTTTTAATCGAACCTTGGTTATTTATAGACTTTATCATAATTAATAAGAATTATTTGTTTTACAAAATGTGTAAATGAAAAATTTAATAAATATTTTTATTAAAAAAAACTATAAAAATTAATATAAAAAAACTAACAAAAGAAAATAGATATTAATATATATTAGAGGTTGTTTCAATGGGTAATATTAAGAAAAAAAAATTATTTATTAAATAAATCATATTATTTTATTAATTTAAAATTATATTTAATCTTAATCAAAAGAACCTTTTAATCAAACAATGAAATTTTTTATTCTTTAGTATAAATAAAAATGATAAGTAAATAAACCATAATTGTAAATAAAAGATATAAAAGAATCATTTTAGATTACCTTAAGAAATCATAATATATCATTAATTTTCATAAAATTTATATACTATTCTGATTAATTCCATTAAAGTTATAAATCCAATCCATTAATATTTATTCCATTTGGCATATGTGAATCAATAGAAAAATAATCATAATATGTTACCATTTCTATAATTGGAGTTAGAACAAAATTATTAGATGAAACTTCTAAAAATCGATAAAATTTCTAAGTTTAAATTGTTATGTAATTTAGAAACTTTTATTTTTAATAAACAATGAAGTAAATTTGTTCTTCAACCTAATTTATCTATATAATTGATTTTGATTTATATTCATCTACTTCTTTTGTCACTTCTTTATTTTCGTGCATGAAATATACTAGTAAATACATTGTTTGTCCACTTAAAGATATTTTTATTTTATCTGTTAATTTTCGGATTTATTCTGCATTAGGTGAATAAGTAAAATAAATAAAAATACATTAGATGTTGATTTTAATATTTTTGATTTCTGATAAATTAAGTATTTCTCTCAAAGGAATCAAAGCTATTTTTCTTAGATATTCCTTTTATAATAACAACTAATAATTTTAATAAGAATATTGACTTCCAAACTGAGAATCATTTGATTCATATTGAAAAATATAATATATTTTTATTGATTGGGAATATTGCTATTCTTTTTTTTGGATTTGTAAATTTAATTGTCTTACTATTGTTCATGATAGGTTTAATATTAATAATAATGTGAAAAAACTTTATCATTTTCAATTTTTTAAATGATATATATATGATTAATTAAATTTGACAATATAATTTTTTTTTTAAATTTGAAATAAATTTTATTTTAAATTTGAAATAAATTTTGTTTTAAATTTTTTGAAAAATTTAATTAAATTTTTTAAAAGGCAAAAAAAGAGGATAAAAACAGTAATTTATTGGAAAAATTTCATAAAATCTTCAAAAGTAATTTCCTCTTTATTTTGAGCAATTTTTTTCAAAGTAACTTCTAATTCTTCACTTAATTGGAATTCATTTCTTAAAATTTCTTGAATTTTAGAAGTAGAAATAGTACCATTTAATTCTGGATTTCCTCCTAAAGCAATAAAAGCATCTTTAGCTTCTTTAATTAATTTATTTTTATATTCAATTTTTTGTTTAGCAATAATATATTTAAAATCACTTTCATTAATATAACCTT
>JAEEGI010013428.1_pt1 | contig 17380 bp, 6 predicted proteins | sample 8958751 | NCBI WGS metagenome assembly JAEEGI01 (sample SAMN16246545, study PRJNA631951) | gut metagenome | biome: gut microbiome; feature: rumen; material: KS-attached | host: Bos | place: Iran: Karaj | collected 2018-10
GGGTGTAGGTGCGCAGGGTGAAGCCCGCGTCGGCGTGGCCCAGCATAGCGGAGAGAGTTCGCACGTCCACGCCGTTCTGGAGCATGACCGAGGCTGCGGTATGTCTCAGGTCATGCAGGCGAATATGTGCCAGCCCCGTGCTTTTCAGGATCTTCTCATGGAGCCCGTTGACGGCATCCGGGTAGTACATCCCGCCGGTCACAGGAGAGGGGAACATATAAGGGTTCTCCGGGTGCTTGGCATGCTCCTCCTCCAGCAGGCGGATCACCTCCTTGGATACGGAGATTGTGCGGATGGAAGTTTCGGTCTTTGGCCTCGTCACCTTTACCCCGCCGCCCGGAAGGGATATCGCCTGCTTGTCCACCCGAAGCGTCCGCTTCTCCGTATCCAGGTCCTCCCACCGCAGGGCGACCAGCTCGCCCTTCCGCAGCCCGGTGCACAGCTCCAGGAAGAACATGGTCAGCACGCCATGTTTCTCCGCTTTCTGAAGAAAGACATACTTGAATGAGGACAGAAGCCGCTTGCTCCTCATTGAGGGGCAGCCTCCGTCATGGAAGCCGATCCGGGAATAAGCGTTGTCCGGATTGGAATACACCTAATATAGAACATCATGAATCCTATATAGAAATAACGAGATATGTTACAGTTTCTTCAAAATTTATAGGTTGATTTTTGATGCCCCCATGCGTATACTTACCGTGTATCAAAATGTGACAATATGGGTAATCACCGCCATTTTCTGTCGGTTCCCTATCGTCACCGTCCCCGGGCTGCGGGGGCGCACAGCCAGATTCGGAGGAAATGCCCATGGGCGGAAATGTATTGAAGAAGCTACGTTCCAGCAAAGGTGCTTCGATCACCTTTGCCTTGCTTGCGTTTTTGGTATGTGCCATGGTGAGCGCCGTTCTATTAGCTGCTGCATCGGCTTCGTCCGGACGTTTGAGTGACATCGCGCAGATGGATCAGCGATACTATGCCGTCACATCGGCGGCTCAGTTATTCTGCGAGTCGATGGATGGTACCGGGTATAGCATTGAGAGGTCATGGGAGCTTACAACGAGCAGCAGCAGAGGCTATGCGCTGCGGGATGGTAAGATGGTTCCCACTGGACCGTATTCCAAGCCGATCAAAGTCGACGAGGATTTTGGACTAAAGATAAAAACAGCGAATGATGGTAGCGTCTTGTATGATTCGTCGAAAACTGAAACTTCAGCACCGCAGGGTGCGAGCATTTTGTCTGACGCCGCTCTCTGGTATGTATTTGGAAGCAATTACGACAAAGATAAAGATCTAATGGTAAAGAACTGCTTTCAATATGATGAAGGTGTTACTCCGTACCGACCCGGTTCTGTTGCGTCCGAATGGGATTATAAAGCGGAATTCACGGGATATTCATTCCTGGATGTGGATATAAAGCTGGAACTGAAGCAGAACGGGAATATCATAATCACCTTTACGAACCATCAGGAGGACTCCGCAAATCCTGTTGATCCGTTTTCTGTGGTCGTTACAATGAAGGCCTCCATTGAGGATAATTTCGACTCACCGAACGTCTCTGAGATCAGTCGGGTAAAGAATGGACACTTTTCGCCTGATGACAATGGCGTATTGCAGAGCTATACAGAAGAATTGACGACAGACAAGACTGAAACAAAAACGACAACGATCACCTGGCAGGTGAGCGACGTCAGGAAGGGGTGAAGCCGGGAATGAGACATATTGAGAAAATCGCTAAAAAGCTGAAAGGTAGCGCAGGCGAATCCCTGGCAGAAGTCCTGATCGCCTTGTTGATTGCCGCGTTGGCACTGACCATGCTTGCCTCCGTGATTAGTTCAACTGCAAGGATCATCAACAAGACCAATAAATCAATGAACGATTACTACACCGGCCTGGAGCGGTTGGTGGAACGTACAGCGGAAAAAGAAAGCGGGGGGAGCGCATCTACAATCGCTTTCACCATCAAAACGGTATCTGTTAACGGTGAGGCGAATACTGCTGCCGCGTATCTGAAGCAAGGATTGACGAGTCCAACGGTAAATTACAGCAGACTGGGCGACAAGTCCTTCAGAGGAGTAGAGGTGCTTGCATACTGGCTGGCGGAAGGAGGTAGCACGCCTTGAGAGCTATGAGCAAAAAACTGCGGAAGAACCGTTCCGGCTTCAGCTTGTCAGAAACCTTGATCGCCATTCTCATCTTGCTTATGGTTTCAGCGATTGTAGCCGGTGCGCTTCCGACAGCCTCCAGTGTGTTTACAAAGACAGTGGATACTGCAAATGCGCAGATACTTATGAGCACGGCCATTACCGTTTTAAGAGATGAATTAGGAACGGCTACCAGGATCAACGAAGGTACGTATACTACTTTTGTCGAGTACATGAGCGGCGCGACCGGCAGTTGGTCGAAGCTGGAAATTACACAAGATGGACTCCAAATATCCTCCGGTAAAAGCGAAGCATCAAACGGAAGTACCAACTACAAAGATGTACGTATGCTTGTTTCGGACAAGGCGGCGACCTCGAAAATGCAGGTTTTCTGTGAAAGCATCACGAAGAATTCGGATGGCACCATTACCGTTAATAATCTCGCAGTTCGAAAAAAAGGATCGTCCGCAGAAACCGCAGCCATTGTTGGGCCGCGCACTGTCAAGATCCGACCGGTGGCATGAGTTGAGCTATATGGAAGCAAATCCGGAAAAGGAAAGCATAGGAATCAATGAGCGGCGTTTTGGCGTCTGCTTAGTTAGAACGATTTGTTCGGGTGGGATGAAATGATGAAAAATAGGATGAATCGAAAAGGTTTTTCGTTGGCAGAAATGCTGATAGTCGTCGGGATCCTGGTAGTCCTGCTGGGCGTCGGCTTTGTGGCACTGATGAACCATATGCGCAATCTGCATCAGAAGGAGATGGATGGGCAGGCGAAAGAGATCTTTGTCGCTGCTCAGAACCATCTGTCCATGGCTTACAGTCAGGGTTATCTGGGCAAGATTGCCTTTAAGGATGTCAATGGAGTAGAAACCTCTACCGGCGATTTCGGCACAGCTGAAGACGCGGAAAAAGGTATCTTCTATTTCATTACAACTGGCGTCAGCGCTTTTGGCAGCGATACCGTGCTGGACCAGATGCTTCCTGTTGCTTCTGTGGACGAAACCGCTCGGACAGGCGGCAGTTATATCATTCGTTATCAGAAGGAGCCGGCCAGAGTCCTGGATGTGTTCTATGTCAGCACCTCCGGACGATACAGCCATACTTTCAGCAGTGATGAGTATAATCTTATGATGGAACTGCGCGATGAAGGAAGCAAGAGTCATAGAAATGAACGCAATAAATATGACTTTCCCCCCACTGCTGATGGCGTTAAAGGGGATCAAGGCGTTGTAATCGGCTATTATGGCGGCGAAGCACCTGCTGAGATCCCGAATGGCTTTGAGCTGGAAGCTCCCATCGTGGAAATCGAGAACAACGAGCGGCTCAAGATAAAGGTCACCAATACCAATAAAAAGCTGAGCGATGCTCCTTCCGGAGAAAGCAATACTGAGAAGTATCAGAATACACTGACCCTGGTCATTGCTCACACAAATGAATCTCAGCCGGTGACGATCAAATTGATCGACAATGGCGCCCCCCTCGAATTATTAGCGAAGTATGACCTCAAATATGATTCGACTAAGGATCAATTCACCCTGACTCTGGATGATATAACTGCAAAAAATATGCATTTTGCAGAGGTCATGGGTGAAAACTATACCCCCGGTGAGAACATCCTTGTTTTTGCCTCTGCTTCCAACACCAACGTCTGGACCAACGTTGCCGACAGCGGCAGACAGATCACCAACAGCCTCTTCGCATCCAGAAGCGGCGACACCGTTCATATTGCCAATTTCCGCCATTTCCTGAACCTGGATAGAAATGTGTCCGGGCTTACTCTTACGAATATGGTTGCGGAGCAAGACGGCGACATGAGCTGGTATGACGCAGAGAATGATAAATCCTTCCTGACAAAGACCGGCGCTAAAGGCGTGATCCTCAAAGATAGGGATAGTCTTGCCACCGCTGAATACTGCCTGTATCCAATTAGGCACGACAACCTTACTTATCATGGCAATGGACATGTTATCTCTGACGTCAAGGTAAATACCTCAGGCGCAGCGGGCTTGTTCAGCGCGCTGGACTTCTCCACCGTTTCGAATGTGGAATTGCTGAATTTTGATGTGGAATCTACAGGTTCCCACGCAGGCGCCCTTGCCGGCAGCGCTACTTCCTCCGATATCAGCGGCGTCCTGGTGCGCAACGACCCGCTCAAGGAAAAAGAGAACGAGCTTGAGATCACTGCATCCGGCTCAAGCGGCAGTGCCGGCGGTATGGTGGGCCACATGACTAATGGGTCTGTGGAAATGTGCGCAGCTGCCGTCTATGTTAACTCTACCGGCAGCGCCGGCGGTTTGATCGGGACCGTGGTCAGTTCTGTTTTGGAGAACACCGAACCCAGTGAAAGAAAAACTGTTAGCATCAAAAACAGCTATTCCGGCGGCCACACGAATGAACTGGAATATACCGAACTGACAAGCGGTACTAACGCGGGCCGCATCAATGTGATCGCAGCCAAGAAGGCGGGCGGTCTGATCGGTGATTCCAGCGATGCTAAGCTGAATCTGGATTACTGCTACTCCACTTCTTCCGCTTCCGGTGAGGAAGCTACCGGAGGCCTGATCGGCGTAGCCGGGGCAGGTCAGGTGCGCCACAGTTATGCCGTCGGCCTTGTGATCAACGGCGGCAGCGGCGACAGCATGAAGCGCGGCGCCTTTGTCGGAGATAAGGGATCCCTGGATTTGCTTGACACCGGTGAGAACCCCCAGCAGACGAACGCATATCTGGAGGGCCTCTCCAAGGATGCTTCCCAAAGCAACCTGATCGCTCTTGCCAAGACCTCTGCGGACATGGTGAACACGAACCAGCTTTTCTCCACAAGCCCCATGGAAGCAATGACCTACGACCAGAAACTGAGTTCTCGCTTCAGCTTCCGTACTATTAAAGAACTGCACGATTATTTTGAAGAAACTTCCAGCAGCTTCGAGGCAAACTATTTCACCGAAGCCCACTATGGCGACTGGCAGCTTCCTACTATGGAGATCCTGCACTATACCCTCGTGAACTCGGATCAGCTTTATAGCGTGATTGATCTCGGATCCCAGACCACTGTCGTTTCTGTCGGTGTGAAAGGTGAAAAAAGCCGGCAGGCGAGAGTATATGTGCTTTCTGTTGACCGGAATAATAAAACTGTTACTGCACAGACTTCTTACTGCGTCGATGTTAATGGGAACAGTATTATTGGCGCATCCAAAAACGATGAGCTCTGGTTGCCCTGCAAGGTCGATGAGAAGGCAGGCAATCTTCAACTGACCGTTTATCTGGATGATGTCAAGCAGACAATCAGAGGTAAAAACGGGCACTTTGGGTATCTGTTTGCCAGCAACACCGGAACATATGAGGATAATAATCTGCTGCCCGGCGAGAACATCACGCTCCTTGTCGGCGGTGGAAGCTGCAGCTGGGCGGAGTTGACGACACTCCTCACCAAAAAGTATCCCGCCGATGCTGCGCATGCCGATAAGAACAAGATCATCGCTCTGTCGGACAACAGTCTCTTTGCCAAAACTGCGGGTTTGGCAGCGGCTGAAGACAGGACCCTGGAGAAACCCTACGAAAACACAGATTATGCGAGTGAACTCGCCAAAATTGCTGATGCAGAGATCAAACTGCTTCGTCATTTGCAGAATCTGGATACTGATACGTCCGGCGTGAACGCTTCTGAAGATTTGGCTGACGATAAGCAGGTGAAAACAGCAAAGCAGACTGGTCACATCAGCTGGATCGATCAGGAGATTTGGAATCTTGCCGGATCAGGAAGTGTCAACTGCTTCAATGGCATATACAATCAGTTCCTGACGGAATATGACGGCGATTATTGGAGCATCATAGATCTGCCCATCGAGGCTACTTCGACGGAATATTCTTCGAGCAATAACAGCGACACCGGGCTTTTCCGGTATATCCGTGCGGCAAGAATAATCGACGACGGCGATCCAGATACAGTTGACGTCAGTGATGGCTATACGATGACCATCAAAAACCTGCGGCTGAAGGACGTCACGGTTACGGGTGCGTCCGGCGGTAGCGCCGGCGCCGTCGTCGGCATGAATGAGGGCGTGCTCGAGCTGAATACGGTCCTGGCCGATGGCAGCGCGGACTATGGCGTCAGCGGCGCGGACAATTCGGGCGGCCTCGTGGGCCTCAGCAACAAAACGCTGACGATTACCAACAGCGCCTCCGCCCTCCTGGTCAGCGGCACAGCCAATGCGGGCGGCCTCCTAGGTTATCAGGAAAAGAAGACCGGAGTGACCAGCAGCGTCATCATTTTGAATAGCTATGTGGGCGGCCACACGACCAGCAAAAAGTATTACACGGGCACGGCGTCCGACGGCACGGACGGCCGCTGGAACATCATTTCCTCCGGCGCTGCGGGCGGCCTGATCGGCGCAACGGATGCAAGCGCCTACACCGGGATCGAAAATTCCTTCAATGCGGCCTCCGTGTTCGGAGCTGCAAATTCCGCGGGCGGCATCATCGGCGTGGCCGGCGGCTCCTTTAAAGCCGTCCCCGTTTCAGAAGGCGGCGCGGACGGCACTTCGATCCTGAACCTCGTCTATACCATCGCGCCGGTCAACAGCGTCAAGAGTCTCACCGCGTCCGGCGAGGGAACGGAAGCCAACCCCTGGAGTTTCACAGCCAATACGGAAGCCACCGGCACCGGCGACGTGTTCGGCCTGGCGTCCGCTTTGAGCAGCGGCAAGCTCTATTTCCTGCCCTCTGTCTATAACGATACCGTCAACTATCCTGGCTCGGATTATCCAAATGGCGTCAGCAGCATCCAGGCCGTCGGTTCCATCGGCGGCGACCCTGAGAGCTATAATACGACAGCGCTGACTGCCATCCTGCAGACCGTGAAGCCCATCGCCCGCGCTCTGACAAGCGACGATTCTGTGGATACCGATGTGCTGGGCATCAACAACCCTGCGCATATGGTCCTGACGACGGAAGTCTTTGACAGCAACATCGGTGCCTCTTACCCCTATGCCATCTGGACCCATTTTGAGTTCCGGAATACGAACGGAACCAAGCCCACCGGTTCCGGCATCCTCTACTATCGCGGCGACTGGCAGCCCATTTCGCAGGTCACTGCCGTTCATTTGGTTGCCCATTTCGTCTCCGTGGTACCCGATGAAACGAATCCGTCGCTGGTCAAGTATTATACCCCCGAGGAGACCGAAGAGTTCACGATTCTGGTTCCCTATGAGCCGAAGTCGCTGATCATCCCCTATGCGCAGAGCATTGTCGGCTATACCCTGGGGGACCATTGGAACCTCTTCAACGGCAATTTCGGGATCAGCGCCGACACCGCCACAATGCCGACCTCCTGGAACGGCAACAATATCGGCGGCGGCACCTATGCCACCAGCGAATCGGAAGCAGATGCGAGCAACGGCGAAAAGCAGTATTCCGAATACTACCTGAGCGGAGCCTTCGGCATGGGCCAGGTGGTCACGCTCGACGCCGATATCTTCGCGCAGATCAATGACGAGGCAAATTATAAGGATAAGGATGGGAATACCTGGCTTGAAACGTCAGGGACGGATCCCTATGTCCATGTGACCTTCGTCAGCCAGTATGACGCTGATACCAGCGAATACTACCAGATCAATTTCCATGATTACGACTTCGATACGGGAACTTATTCCGAAGATCCCTGTGCCACCATGGTGCTGGAAGCCACGGATAAGAAGAATCTGCCGGATACCCTGGCCGAGCTTTGGGCGCTTGGAAAGAACGACGAAAACAAGGCGCCCTCCCGCTATGTGGTCGATCAGCGCTTCCTGGGCTGGTCCGCGAACCAGAATAAGGACGACCACACCAAGCTGGTTTTCAAAAACACTCTACAATCGGATGAATCCTATCTTCTGGTAGCCGACACCGGTGTTATGGGCGGTATCTCGGTCAAGAATGACGGCAAGCCCATTAATGTGATCGAACTCTATGCCCAGTATAAGCCCATCGTGATGAGCTACCTCGAGATCACCTTCAAGGATGCCAACGAGAATGATCTGGCGCTGCTGGAAAATGAGGACGAGCGGCTTCCGCATATTAAGATTGCGTTTGAGTCGGACCGCGGCTTTGACAAGAACATCACGCTCTATGCCTGGAGTGTGCCTGATTCCCTCAAGCCTGCCATCGATAAGGAAACCCATCCCACCGAGTATGCCCTGTATGAGAGCTATATCGAAGATCCGCAGCTGAACTATATGCCCCCCTCTGCGACCTTCAAGATTCCCGCAAAGGATGATCTTACCACGCCGGTGACCTACGAGTATGTCCTCAAATACAAGGATATGGAGGGCGGCGGCTATGCGATCCTCTTCGAGCTGCTGCATACAGCCGGCGATTATGATTCTTCGTATAATACCTATAAATACGACTCGTCTTCCTCTGTGATCCTCGGCAGATTCGCAAGTACAAGCGGCGTCGATTCGAGACTGTATGGCGCAGTGGAAAGAGGCGAGCCGCTGGTGGTGGACCCGTCGACGCTGACCGGGATCCTCACGAAGCTTTGTGGAAACAATAAAACCCACTTTGAGTTCACCACTTATGGCAGCGGCGCCAATGAGGCGGCCTATGCCTTGATCGAGCTGGACGACAATGGGGAAGTTCCCAATACCGAAGAATACGCGGCTTATACCAGCCTGAAAAAGGGCGTGGCCTATCCCGCGACGGTCCCGGATCCGGATGATTCGTCCAAAACCAAGGATATTCGGTATCTGGTCGTCATGCAGTGCGCCCGCCAGACCTATGAGCTCAGCTATGACAGCGACGGCGGTACCAATATCAGTACGGAGCTGGTGGAATATGGCCGCCCGCTGGAGGATTTCCTGACCATGGAGGCCTTGGCGACGGACACGAGCAGGAAACCCACCCGCAAGGATTTTGAATTCCAGGGCTGGCAGGCTTGGGACATGACCGGGGACGACGTCATCGTTCCTGTGAGCGACCCGAATCTGGAGCATAGAATGCCCGCGCAGAATAAGACCGTCACGGCAAAATGGAAAGGCGGACCGACCCAGTTTACCGTATCCTTCTGGTTTGAGAATGCGAACGACGCAGATTATTCCTTTGTCTATTCCTTCGTGATCGATCAGAAAGACAGCGATACGGACGCTTACTATAAGACAAAGGTGGCTGGCCAGACCATTACAGCCAAATGGTTCATGGATAAGTTTGGCGATACTGGTTTCAAAGGCCGTGACAACGAACATTTCTACTATGACAGCGATTTGAACAAGAATAAGGAAGAAATCACGCTGGAACCCGGCGGGATCACGCTGCTGAAGGTCTTTTTCACCCGCAAGGAGAAGACCATCGAGTTCTATCGGAGAGGCGAATGGAAGCCCGATAGCAGTACGAATAACGGTCCCTATTATGGCTATGTGAGCAGCAAGGGCGACTGGGTCGAACTGACCTCGGTGAGTATCGACCCCACGTGGTATTCGGACTGCGAGTATGAACAGACGACGGAAAACAGCAGCAGCGTTCAGTACTATGGTCTGAAGCAGGGCGAATACTGGCCTGTGATTTTCCTTGAGTATGCGATAACTGCGGAGGACGACCATAGTAAAACTTATTTCGGAAAAATATTTGATGGTTATTACGTAACGATTCAGTGGGGTTCTTATGGTTATGGGAATACGGGATGGTATTATAATGGAATGTATGGAAAAACTGGGTATTCCGGAGCCCACTATCTTAAGCTCGATGATTGGAGATACCTGAATACGTCTAGCGCCACGACTAATGGTGTCTACTATATCGAAGACGATAATGGAAATATCATTGAACAGCAGCTATATTATAAATCCGATAATACAGGACGGGGATGGTATAAGAATTATAACCAGTATAGTTGGAGCAATCCTTATACGAATCCCTATTCAGGTCCTGTTTACACGCTGAGCAGCGAATCACCGGACAAACGCTTCAAACAAATCGATGGAAAGAAGTGGGAGGAAGATGATCTCCTTAGCCGTGGTAACTGGACTTCCACCGGCTATCAATACAGTAGCTTTTCCGGAACAGGAGACGTTGCCTATGCTGAGGATACGAACACAGGCGATGATAGTACTCATGGTCATGTCATAGTCAGCAAGGTTTCCACGCAGTGGACCTATACACTGAAGAAAAACGGAGTGGAATCTGCACCTATCGTCTACACCGGCACAAGATATAAATGGGAAGACAGCAGTAGTTCCTATGGCGGCTATGATCCTTATGATCCTGGCGGGTTTGGCCCTGGCGGGTTTGGCCCTGGCGGGTTTGGCCCTGGCGGGGGTGGTCCTGGCGGGTTTGACCCCTATGATCCATCTAGTTGGTTTGATAACAATAGCAATGTCTACCATCGCTGGACGGGAAAATGGAAATCCACCTTTGACAGCAACGGCTATGATTGGCAGTCGATGGTAAAAGAAGGAAACACTTATTTCCAGTGGAATGAATACGACTATTCAGATAGCCAAGGTGCCGGGACAACGCAGACCTATCTCGAAGCCTTTGGAGAATTGGATTATGATACGGATAGCGAGTTCACTTCTGACCAAGTCTATGCGCTCTATGGCACGAAGATGGATTCTGTTCAGGGATACATTTATCATTATCAACAGAATAAAGATGGTAAGACATATACAAATGATCCGGTGATTGCGTTTTCGTCTAGTGTAGGTGGAACATTCAATTTCAGCAATAAGTTTTCGCAGTTTGTAGCGGATTCTTATACAGGTTCGACTTCGTCTGGAGGATATAATAGTCAAGTGATTCCAGCACCGTTCAACGCCAACGGTGGGGAGAAAAAAATAACCGCAACCCTTCAAGACGACGGTACCTACACCTTTAGTCCGAGCAGCACAGCATACTATGATAAAAAGTATTACCCTCTCCATGTTTATCATGCGCGCAAATCCTATAAGCTTACTTTTTATAATGGCGGTACTGAAATCTTTGCCACTGGAAAGAGCGAAAGTGATCCTACGAAGCTTCTGTACGATGTGGCCTTGAATGAGATCGATTTTTCCGATGTACCTGTCAAGCCGAGTGCGAGCGACTGCCCCTACGAAGGTGGCGGTTTCACGTTCCGCGGTTGGGCCCTGTCCCCTGTGGACGACGAAGAGGGCTGGAAGACGATCAACCTGGGCGAAGGAGTCACCAAAGAACCAGATAACTGGATGGATTACAACATGCCGGAGGACGGCGTGGTCCTCTATGCCAAATGGACTCGGGACCCCCTGGAAGTAAGCTTTACCATCGATGAGAGCAAGGCTAAGTTCTATAAGGACGGCGAGCTGCAGACCGTTGACACGACCATCGACTGGCCGAATCCCGCACCGACGGTGACGTCTTTCTCCAAGGACAATGACCCGAAGAATCCGGTTCCGTATGGAAAGAACATCGCCGACGTCGTCGCCGGGGAAGACGGGAAGCTCTCGGATACCTATAAGCCGGTGTGCGAGGATAAGAATTATGTGTTCTCCCACTGGGCCTATATGGGCATCGTCTATAACGATGACGGGACTCCGAAAACGGATAATGGCGGGAAAGTTGTGAAGGAGGAGCGTACCTTCCTCGTCTCCGCCGCCATCACTGAGGATATGGAACTCTATCCTGTCTTCGTTGAAAAGGCCATCGAGCAGATCACGGTCAAGATTTATCATAAGCTGCCGGATGGGACCGAGCAGTATGCCGATACACGCACGGTCACTTATGGGAAGACCGCGTATTTCAAAATCAGTAAGCTGAGCGGTTCGGACTATGTCGACTATGAGCTGGATCCCCCTTATTTCTTCGGCGTCATCAATGAGCGTTTCCTGCAGGAAAATCACTATGATCCGGACACGAATGAGTGCAAGTATGTCTTCAAATATGTGAACCGGAAAGCAGCCTGGGGCTACACGGTGGAATACTGCCTCGACCTTGAGAACGTGAGTACCCATGAAAAGACGCTCATCCCGATCGCGACCGAGACGGTGTCCGGCCTGAAGTCGGAGTTCGTCTTCCGCGCCTTCTATGCCCTGCCCGATACCATGGGCGGCTATGAGTTCGAGAAGCTGGTCTTCCCCGAGAAGGAAGGCGACGAGAGGGAGTCCACCGACCCCGTCGTTCTGATCCGGCGCGACGAGATCACGAAGCTCCAGGTGGTCATCAAACCCGTCATCAGCGCCATCATTCGAGACGAGGTCGTCGAACAGTATACAGGCAAGGAGCATGACATCGCCGCCCTGTTCAATAGCCGTCTGCCCAAGATCGGCAACGATCTCCAGACAAACAGCGGTACGGTGGGCACGCTCACCGTAGGACCCTACGAGTTTACCGTCACCTGCCGCTATGCCGTCGGTTCTGCGGAAGCGACGGACATTAAACCCGTCAACGCAGGCATCTACCGGCTTGATATCCAGATCAAGCTAACGATGACCGATGGAAGCGGAAACGAGTATATCCTTTGGAAGACCAATGACTTTGATCCCACGGATCATACCCGTCCCGATATCGTCCTCACGATCCAACCCCGAACGGTGTACCTGACCTCGGATACGCTGGATAAGATCTTCGTGGTTAACGACACGAATAATCCCGCGTCTCCGAAAGGTCCGTATTTCGACGCGAACGGAAATCTCACAAGTGAAGGTAAGGATGCAGGTTATCCGTATGTAGATGACGCGACCGACTTGCTGAACAATGCGCGGATGCTGGACGTGGCGAAATCCGATATCGACACCACCTTTGTTCATCCCCGGATCGATAAATTGTACGGTGAGACCGACGCGGACATCGAGGAAATCGAAAGCCTGTTGAATGATCCGGATAACGTGGTCATCGGTCTGTTGCCGGAGTCCTTCCGCCGCATGGCGTCCACGGAGGATCCGAACGGCAAGGGGTACACGTACACGCCCAATGCGTTCACCTTTGAAGTGAGGAACATCAATACCAACAACTTCAATTTCTACAAGGAGTACGGCAAGATCTACTATTGGGATTCCCTGGGAGACTATAATGCGTACAAGACCCCGACCACGTCCACTGGCGGCGGTTCCGGTAGCGGCGGCGAAGGCGGCGAGTGAAACTGAAGCTCGGCGGGCGAGACCGAACAAGCTGACAACCAAAATAAAGAAGGCCGGGGCGCATATGCGCTCCGGTCTTTTTTGCGCGGGCCACCGCCCACTGCGGGGACGGCCCCCCTCGCCCTGTCATTCCGAGACCAGCGCGCAAGCTGGTCGTGGGAATCCGTACCCCCGTCCCCTTGCCAGGGCTGCCCCTTTCTGCTAAACTAAAACAAAAACCGGCAAGGGTGTCCGCTGTGAGGCGGAATCTGAAGGAAGCCGGATTGCGAAGGTTGAAAGATCCGACGCAGGGCAAAATCTGGCCCGACGAACAGAAATCATGTATAGGCCACAAGCGAGGGCAAGACTGCGAAACAAGTTAAAGCCCAATAGCTGCACGGAATCGCTTGCGGTAAACATGGCGGGCATAAGGGTGAAAGAACGTGTGAGTACCCGGGGAGGTCTCACAGACGGGGGAAAACTCCCGTAGTAACAACGAACTGTGAGAAGTCAGCAGAGGCCATAACCGGAGGAAAAAAACAACAAGCGGGAAGGGCCAAACAATTCCGCAGCAACAATTCCAGCGGCGTCGACGATTATTCGCCGAATACCTTTGAGTACTTCCTGAAGGACGGCGTGGATGAAGACAGCGTCAACGTCTATAAGGTCACCGGTAAGCTGTACCTCTGGAAGGATCAGGCGTCTTACGAAAAGTACAATCCTCCGGCGGGCTGAGTTAAAAAGAGCGAAAGAACAGAATGAACCGGCGGGAGCGCAAAAGCGCTCCCGCCGGTTTTTGCACCGTAAAACGATAGGAAGTCAGCGACAAACGAAGAAAGACAATCAGGAGAAGTTTTGGTAGTCTCAGGATAATCGCACTATTTATTGTACTTAGCACCCCGCCGGGTTTGGGCAACGTATCAGATCCCGATATCCTCCCCGGCTGCCCGAGTGTCCTCCAGCAGCGGGCGGACCCCGGCGAGAAACGCCTCCACCTGCTCCGGGCACCGCCCGATAAATGCCTGGGGGTCCAGCAGGGCTTCCATTTCCTCCAGGCTGAGGCCGAAGCTGCCCTCCGCCGCCAGCCGCTGAAGCAGGTCGCAGCTTTCCCCCTCCTTCATCCGGGCCGTGGCTTCCATGCTGCACCTGCGGATGATCTCATGGAGGGCCTGGCGGTCGCCGCCCCGCTTCACCGCCTCCATCAGCAGGTTTTCCGTGGCGATGAAGGGGAGATATTCCCGGAGCGTCCTGGCGATCACCTTTTCATTCACCCGCAGCCCCTTCGTCACGTTCCGGGCCAGGCGCAGGATGGCGTCGGCGCAGAGGAAGCCCTCCGGCAGGGAAATGCGCCGGTTGGCGCTGTCGTCCAGGGTCCGCTCCATCCACTGCACGGCGGCGGTCATGGGGGCGTTGAGGGCGTCCGCCATGAGATAGCGGGCCAGGGAGCAGATGCGCTCGCAGCGCATGGGATTGCGCTTGTAGGCCATGGCGGAGGAGCCGATCTGATTCTCCTCGAAGGGTTCCTCCACCTGCCGGTCGTGCTGCATGAGGCGGATGTCGTTTGCCATGCGGTACAGGCTCTGGGCGATGGAACTCAGCGCGTTGAGGATGCGGCTGTCCACCTTCCGGGGATAGGTCTGGCCGCAGACGTCGAAGCAGCTGGTAAAGCCGAAATCCGCCGCCAGGCGGCGGTTGAGTTCGTCGATCTTTCCGCTGTCCCCGTCGAACAGCTCCAGGAAGCTCGCCTCGGTGCCGGTGGTCCCCCGGCAGCCGAGGAATTTTATGTTCTCCAGGGCGAAATCCAGCTCCTGAAGGTCGGAGACCAGGTCCTGCATCCACAGAGCCGCCCGCTTGCCCACGGTCACGGGCTGGGCGGGCTGATAGTGGGTATAGCCCAGGGTGGCCGTGGCCTTGTATCTGTCCGCAAATTCGGCCAGGTTCGCCAGCACCCCCAGCAGCTCCCCCCGGAGATGGCGAAGGCCGTCCCGATACAGGATCAGGTCGGCGTTGTCGGTGACGTAGCAGCTGGTGGCACCCAGGTGGATGATGCCCGCGGCGGAGGGGGCGGCCTTCCCGTAGGCGTAGACGTGGGCCATCACGTCATGGCGCACTTCCCTTTCCCTCGCCCGGACGCAGTCGTAGTCGATGTCCGTGATGTGGGCTTCCAGCTGGGAAACCTGCTCCTCCGTGATGGGCAGGCCCAGGGCCATTTCCTCCCGGGCCAGGGCGGCCCACAGCTTCCGCCAGGTCTGATAGCGCCTGTCCGCGGAAAAGAGCTCCAGCATATAGTCCGAAGCGTAGCGGGTCCCCAGGGGAGATTCATATTTGTCCGTCATATCCCAGGCTCCTTACCGAAGAATGATGCTATCCCGTTCCGCGCCGACGGAGACGTAGGCGATGGGGCAGCCCACGGCCTCCTCGATCCTGCGCACATAGCGCCTGGCCGCCTCCGGCAGGTCCTCCCAGCGGCGGATGCCGGAGATGTCGCAGCCCCAGCCCTCCCAGTATTCGATCACCGGCGCGGCAAAGCCCAGCTCCGTGGGGAAGGGGAAGCGATCCGTCTCCTTTTCTCCCACGCGGTATTTCACGCAGACGGGTATCTTCTCCATATAACTCAGCACATCCAGCTTGGTGAGGGCGATCTTCGTGGCGCCCTGCGCTTCCACCCCGTAGCGGGTGGCCACCAGGTCCAGGGCCCCCACCCGGCGGGCCCGGCCCGTTTTGGCGCCGTATTCGGCCCCCGCCTCCCGGAGCTTGTCCGCCTCCTCGCCGCCCATCTCGCTGACGAAGGGGCCTTCCCCCACGCAGGTGGAATAGGCCTTCACCACCCCGATGATCTCCGTGAGCTTCAGGGAGGGCAGCCCTGCGCCGATGGGGGCGTAGGCCGCCAGGGTGTTGGAGGAGGTGGTGTAGGGGTAGATGCCGTAATCCAGGTCCCGCAGGGCCCCCAGCTGGGCTTCAAAGAGGATGTTCTTGCCCGCTGCCTGTGCTTCCTTCAGATAGGCCCCCGTGTCGCATACGAAGGGCCTGATGGCCTCCCCGTACTGCCGCAGCCAGCTGAGCAGCTCCTCCGCCGTGTAGGGCTTGGAACCGTAGACCCGGGTGAGGGTCAGGTCCTTCCATTCCAGCAGGTCCTCCAGATGGGCGCGCAGCTCGTCGGGATAGAACAGCTCCCCGGCCAGGATGGTCTTCTTCTGGTATTTGTCCGAATAGAAGGGGGCGATGCCCTGCTTGGTGGAGCCGTATTTCTTGTCCCCCAGGCGCTGCTCCTCCAGGGCGTCCAGGTCCCGGTGCCAGGGCAGCAGCAGGGAGGCCCGGTCGCTGATCTTCAGATTCTCCGGCGTGATGGCCACGCCCTTGGAGCGCACGTCCTCCATCTCCACCCAGAGGTTCTCCGGGTCCAGGGCCACGCCGTTGCCCAGGATGTTCACCACCCCGCTTCGCAGGATGCCGGAGGGGAGCAGATGCAGGGCGAATTTCCCCTTGTCGTTCACCACCGTATGCCCGGCGTTGCCGCCGCCCTGGTAGCGGACCACGATGTCGTAGTCCTCCGTGAGCAGGTCCACCATCCGGCCCTTGCCCTCGTCGCCCCAGTTGATGCCCACGATCGCGCAGTTTTTCATGGTATTGCCTCCTGTTATGTTCCGCTTTCCCCGTAGTTGGCCAGCACCCTTGCCGAGGGATCGTCCACGTTGCAGCCGGGCCAGGTCTTGTTGGGCATCCAGAAATCCTTGATCATCCGGGCCTGGCCGGGGTAGTGCTTCTCGAAGATCTCCCGATAGAGCAGGCTTTCCTTGGTGAAGGGCGGGCAGTAGTCGTACTGCCGCCGTTTCTCCTCAAACTCGGCGTCGGTGTAGCGGCTCTCGGCGTATTCCTTCAGGTCGTCCACCATGGAGTGGCCCACCGCGTCGGAGAAGGCGGCCTTCTGCCGCCAGAGGATAGCCTCCGGGAGCAGTTTATCCTTTTCGAAGGCCCGGCGCAAGAGGTATTTTCCCATATCATAAGTGTTCATTTTTAGACTTGGGTCGATGGACATGACGTAGCGCACGAATTCCAGGTCCCCGAAGGGAACCCGGGCCTCCAGGGAGTTGACGGAGATGCAGCGGTCCGCCCGCAGCACGTCGTACATGTGCAGCTCTTCGATGCGCTTCACCGCCTCGGCCTGAAATTCCTCCGGGCTGGGGGCGTAGTCCG
>JAEEGI010013430.1_pt1 | contig 17379 bp, 12 predicted proteins | sample 8958751 | NCBI WGS metagenome assembly JAEEGI01 (sample SAMN16246545, study PRJNA631951) | gut metagenome | biome: gut microbiome; feature: rumen; material: KS-attached | host: Bos | place: Iran: Karaj | collected 2018-10
TCAGGCCCAGAAGGATGGGGCCGTAGGCGTTGAAGCCGCCCAGGCGCTGGGCGATTTTGTAGCCGATATTGCCGGCATTCACATCCGGGAAGATAAAGGTGTTGGCATATCCCGCCACCGGGGATCCGGGGAACTTCAGCTGGCCGACCTCGGGGCTGACGGCGGCGTCGAACTGCATTTCGCCGTCCACGGGGGTATCCGGCAGGGCGGCCTTGGTCCTGGCGCAGGCATTCTGCATCATGGTGACGGTATCGTCCTTGGCGCTGCCCTTGGTGGAGAAGCTCAGGAAGGCTACCTTGGGATCGATGCCGAAGGTGCGGGCGCACTTGACGGTCTCAGCGGCGATCTCCACCAGGTTATCCTCCGTGGGGTGGATGTTGATGGCGCAGTCGCCCATGGCGATGCGTTCCTCTTCCTTCGCGCCCCGGGTGAGGATGAAGCAGGAGGAAACGATGCTGTTGCCGGGCTTCGTCTTGATGAGCTGCAGGGCGGGCCGGACGGTATCCGCGGTGGAGTAGGTAGCGCCGCCCAGAAGGCAGTCAGCCTTGCCCATCTTCACCAGCATGGTGCCGAAATAGTTGGATTTCTGCAGGGCGGCGCGGCATTCCTCCGCGCTCATCTTTCCCTTCCGGAGTTCCACCATCTTTTCCACCATGGCGTCCATCTCAGGATATGCTGCGGGATCCACCAGCTTGGCCTTGGCAATATCGAAACCGCCCCTTTCGGCGGCGGCCTTGATGGAGGCGGCGGGGCCCACCAGAAGCACATCCAGCAGATCCTTCTTCAGCAGGCGAGAGGCAGCATCCAGGATGCGGGCGTCCTCACCCTCGGTAAACACGATGGTGCGGCGGTTTTTTTTCAGCGTTGCAGCGAGCTGTTCAAACATAATCTATCCCTCCGATATTTTTCGGGCGCGGAGCGTCCTGAACTTTCAACCGGTATATCATATACCCCTTTCCCCGTTTTCACAAGACTTTACCACGGATTTTCTCCGGATATTCCCGATACCCTTGACAGATACCCGGCCCGGGCGTAATATCGCATGCATGCCGAGAACTTACTTGTCATCGAGGTACTGACCATGAAGCGTTCCCATGAGATCGATTTCAGCGAAGGCAGGCTCCTGCCCAAGCTTATTTCCTTTGCCGTGCCGGTGATGCTCTCCGGCGTACTGCAGCTGGCCTTCAACGCCGCCGACCTGATCGTGGTGGGCCGGTTCGACGGGGACACGGCCCTGGCGGCGGTCGGCTCCAACGGGGCTCTGGTGGAGCTGCTCATCAACCTGCTCATGGGGCTGGGCACCGGGGCCAGCGTTCTGGCCGCCCGGTACTTCGGCGCCAGAGACGACCGGCGCATGGGGGAGACCGTGGAGACCGCAGCCCTTACGGGCGCGGTGGGCGGTCTGCTCTTCACCCTCCTGGGGATCGCCGTATCCGGCCCCATGCTGCGGCTCATGAATACCCCGGCGGAGGTCCTTCCCCTGGCCTCCGTCTACCTGCGGATCTACTTCCTGGGCATTCCTTTTCTGGCGGTGTACAATTTCCTCAGCGCCGTGCTCCGTTCCGTGGGAGATACGGAACGCCCCCTGCTGTACATGACCGTTGCCGGTGTGGTGAACGTACTGCTGAACCTGCTGCTGGTGGCGGTCTTTCATCTGGGCGTCGTGGGGGTGGCGGCGGCCACGGTGGCCAGCGAGATCCTCTCCTGCTTCCTTACGGTGCGCTGTCTTCTCCGCAATGAAGGAAGTTGCCGGCTCCCCCGGGGAAGGCTGCATTTTTCCCGGGTCCAGTTCCAGCAGATGCTCCGCATCGGCCTTCCCGCCGGGATCCAGGGCATCCTGTTCAGCATCTCCAACGTGATCGTCCAGTCCTCCTTCAACACCTTCGGCGCGGCGGTGGTCGCGGGGAACGCGGCGGCCTGCAGTCTGGAGGGCTTCCCCAATCGGGCCCAGGATTCCGTGGGGCAGGCGGCGCTGGCCGCTGTGGGACAGTGCATGGGAGCCCGGCAGTACGACCAGGTGAAGACGGTCATGCGTACCTGCTGCCTGCTGGCGGCTGCGGTGAGCCTCTCCGTTTACGGGGTCATGATCCTGCTGCGCGGCCCCCTGCTCCATATCTACACGGACGACCCGGCAGCGCTGGAAGCCGCGGTCAGCCGGTTTTTCGTCCTGGGATGCACCTATTTCACCTTCGGTCTCATGTGCGCCATGACCTGCGTCCTCCGGGGTCTGGGCTTCAGCGTCCTCCCTACGGCGATCTCCCTGGTGGGGATCTGCGGTCTGCGTCTGGCGTGGATCTTCACCGTTTTTGCCCGGTCCCATAAGCTGTATCTGCTTTATGCATGCTATCCCCTTTCCTGGACCGTTACGGCCGTCGGCCTGTATATCGCCTATGTCTGTCTCCGGGGCAGGGCCATCCGGGAGAATGAGAGCCGGTACGCCAGGGAGCATCCGGCAGGCTGAAAAACAGATATTCGAGCAGGACAACCCCCGCAGCTGCCCTGCTCTTTTTGCGCGTTTTTTCTCCGCTATTGACTTTCCTCCCGTCCGGGCGTAATATCTCCGTCAGTTCCTTTGCATGCAATGAATCTGCTTGTGATCGAGGTCCCGACTGTGAAACGTGCTCATGAGATCGATTTCAGCGAGGGCAGGCTCCTGCCCAAGCTTTTTTCCTTTGCCCTGCCGGTGATGCTCTCCGGCATACTCCAGCTGGCCTTCAACGCCGCCGACCTGATCGTGGTAGGCCGCTTCGACGGCGAAGTCGCCCTGGCTGCCGTGGGTTCCAACGGCGCTCTGGTCTCTTTGGTGGTGAACGTATTTATGGGCCTGGGCAGCGGCGTCAGCGTCCTGGCCGCCCGGTATTTTGGCGCAAAGGATGACCGGCGCATGGGCGAGACCGTGGAGACCGCCGCCATCGTGGGGATCCTGGGAGGCATACTCACCGCCCTCGTCGGACTGATCCTCTCCGTGCCCATGCTGCGCATCATGTCCACCCCGGAAAATGTGCTTCCTTTGGCGGCGGTATACCTTCGCATCTACTTTCTGGGCATTCCCTTTCTGGCCACCTATAATTTTCTCAGCGCGGTGCTCCGGAGCGTGGGGGATACCCGGCGGCCTCTGCTGTATATGGCCGTCGCCGGAGTGGTGAACGTGCTGCTGAACCTGCTCCTTGTCCTGGTCTTCCGTTTGGGGGTGGTGGGCGTGGCCGTGGCCACGGTGGCCAGCGAGCTGCTCTCCTGCATCCTCACGGTGCGCTGTCTTCTCCACAGCGAAGGAGCTTACCGCCTGCCCCGGGGCAAGCTGCATTTTTACCGGGCTGTGTTCCTGCAGATGCTCCATATCGGCCTTCCCGCCGGGATCCAGGGAAGTCTGTTCAGCATTTCCAACGTGATCATCCAGTCCTCCATCAACTCCTTCGGCGCCGCCGTGGTAGCGGGGAACGCCGCCGCCGCCAGCCTGGAGGGCTTCGGCTACTGCTGCCAGGATTCCGTGTGCCAGGCGACGGTGGCTGCGGCGAGCCAGTGCATGGGAGCGCGGAAATACGAGCGGGTGCGCTCCGTTACCGTGGTGTGCAATATCCTGGCCGTCTTTGCCAGCATGGTCCCCTACGGAGTCATTCTTCTTTTCCGCCATCCTCTGCTCCACGCCTATACGGCGGAAGCGGATGCGGTGGAAGCCGGAGTGGTACGTCTCTTCTATCTGGGGGCCCTTTACTTCACCGCCGGTTTCATGGGGGTCATGACCGGCGTGCTCAGGGGTTACGGCTACAGCATTCTGCCCACCTCCATCACCCTGGTGGGCGTTTGCGGCTTCCGCCTGGTGTGGATCTTCACGGTCTTTGCCCGCTATCATGATCTGCGGCTGCTCTACAGCTGCTACCCCATCTCCTGGACCCTTACCGCCATCGGTCTGTTCATTGCCTATTTTGCCCTGAGGAAAAAGGCGGTGGAGCTGAACGAAGCGCGATACCGGGCGGAACACACGGCAGTCTGAAGACAGGATGAGCGAGCGGGTCGTCTGCTGATCCGCTCGCTTTCATTCCGTTTATTCCGCAGCGGTATTGACATTCCCATCCCCAGGGCGTAATATCACCTGGCAATTCCCTTGCATGCAATGAATTTCAATGCTGTCGAGGCGCTGTCTGTGAAACGATCTCATGAAATCGACCTGACGGAGGGGCGGCTCCTGCCCAAGCTCCTCTCCTTCTCCCTTCCCCTGATGCTTTCCGGCATCCTGCAGCTTGCCTTCAATGCGGCGGACCTGATCGTGGTCGGCCGCTTTACCGGGGAAACGGCGCTGGCCGCCGTGGGCTCCAACGGCGCGCTGGTCTCTCTCATGGTGAACCTGTTCATGGGGCTGGGTACCGGCGTCAGCGTACTGATGGCCCGCTATTTCGGCGCAAAGGATGCGGAGCGCATGGCGGAAACCGTGCAGACCACCGCCATTGTCGGCGCGTTGGGCGGGGTGCTTTTCGCCCTTCTGGGGCTGACCCTCTCCAAACCTATGCTCCAGCTCATGGGGACCCCGGAGGAGGTTCTTCCCCTGGCCGTCGTGTATCTGCGCATTTACTTCCTGGGCATTCCCTTCCTGGCGGTATACAATTTTCTCAGCGCCGTGCTTCGCAGCGTGGGAGACACGGAGCGCCCCCTCTTTTTCATGGCCATCGCCGGAGCGGTGAACGTGGTCCTGAATCTGATCCTGGTGGTACCCTTCCATCTGGGGGTGGTGGGCGTTGCGGTTGCCACGGTAGCCAGCGAGCTGCTCTCCTGCTTCCTCACGGTGCGCTGCCTTCTCCGTTCCGACGGTCCGTACCGGCTGCCCCGGGGAAAACTCCGGTTTTCCCGGAATCAATTTCTCCAGATGCTCCGCATCGGTCTACCCGCCGGGATCCAGGGCAGCCTGTTCAGCATCTCCAACGTGATCATCCAGTCCTCCATCAATTCCTTCGGCGCTGCCGCCGTGGCGGGCAATGCCGCCGCCGGCAGCCTGGAGGGTTTCGCATTCTGCTCCCAGGACGCGGTAAGTCAGGCGGCGGTGGCCTCCGTGAGCCAGTGCATGGGGGCCCGGCGGTACGAGCGGGTACGCTCCGCCGTGGCCGCCTGCTGTCTGCTGGAGATCGCGGTGAGCGTGGCGATCTACGGAACGATCCTTCTTTTGCGCTACCCCCTGCTCCATATCTATACCGACGATCCGGCGGCGGTGGAAGCGGCCATCATCCGCCTCTTTGTCCTGGGGATCCTGTACTCTACGAACGGCCTGATGAACGCCATGACCGGCGTGGTCCGGGGCCACGGGTACAGCATCCTGCCCACCGCCCTGACCCTCACGGGGGTCTGCGGTTTCCGGCTGCTCTGGATCTACACGGTGTTTGCCCGACACCATGATCTGCGCATCCTGTACAGCTGTTATCCTCTCTCCTGGATCATCACCATTCTGGCGCAGTTCATCGCCTATTTTGCTCTGCGGAAACGGGCCGTGGAGCTGAACGAAGCCCGGTATCGGGCGGAGCATCCGGCAGGATAGCTGAATGAAATAAGCGGGTCGGCTTTTTTGCCGGCCCGCTCGTTTCTCATTTTTGCCCGTAATACGCGTTCTTTCCGTGTTTTCGGAGATAGTGCTTGTCCAGCAGCTCCTGCTGCATCCGCCCGGCCTGCGGGTTCAGCTCCATGGCATGCCAGGCCATGAAAGCTACCTCCTCCAGGACGATGGCGCTGTGCACCGCCTCCTCCGGGTCTTTGCCCCAGGTGAAGGGGCCGTGGCTGTGCACCAGCACCGCCGGGATCTCCATGGCGTCCCGTCCCCGGAAGGTCTCGGCGATCACCAGGCCCGTTTCCTTTTCATACTCTCCGGCGATCTCTTCGGGCGTCATCTTCCGGGTGCAGGGAACGTCCCCATAGTAATAATCCGCGTGGGTGGTGCCCATGGCGGGGATATCCCGTCCCGCCTGGGCGAAGGTGGTGGCCCACCGGCTGTGGGTATGGACGATGCCGCCGCAGCCGGGGAAGGCCTTGTACAGTTCCAGATGGGTGGGGGTATCGCTGGAAGGCTTCCACTTTCCCTCAACCACCTTGCCGGTGAGGTCCAGTACCACCATGTCCTCCGCCCTCATTCCATCGTAGGGAAGGCCGGAAGGCTTGATGACCACCAGGCCGGAAGCCCGGTCGATCCCGGAGACGTTGCCCCAGGTAAATACCACGAGCCCTGCCCTGGGCAGACGGAGATTTGCCTCCAGGACCTGTTTCTTCAGTTCCTCCAGCATCGCCTCACCGCAGCTTCCAGGCCAGGTCCGCCAGGAACAGATCCTTTTCCAGCTGCTCCACGGTGGTGTCCTTCCCTATGTGGACGAACTCGATGTCCATCATGTTCGCCCAGTCCTTCATCTGTTCCGCGGTGACGTCGTAGCTCAGCACCGTGTGATGCGCGCCGCCTGCGGTGATCCAGCACTCCACGCCGGTGGTGAGATCCGGCAGGGCCTGCCACATCACCCGGGCCACCGGGAGGTTGGGCATGGGCAGGATGGGCTTCACGCACCGGATATCCTGGCAGATGAGCCGCAGCCTGCCGCCCATATCGATGAGGCTCACCACGATGGCCGGGCCTGCTTTGCCCTCGAATACCAGCCGGGCGGGATCCTTCTCGTTCATGCCGATGCCCAGATGGTGGGTCTCGATCCGGGGCTTCCCCGCTGCCAGGCTGGGGCAGACCTCCAGCATATGGGCGCCCAGGCTGTAATTCCCGTCTTCGCCGAAATGGTAAGTATAATCCTCCATGAACCCGGAAGACCCGTTGCCTCCCTCGCCCATGGCCTTCAGGATGGCGGTCATGGCGGAGACCTTCCAGTCCCCCTCTCCGCCGTAGCCGTAACCCAGGGCCATCAGGTGCTGGCTGGCGAGACCGGGGAGCTGCTCCATGCCGTACAGATCCTGGAAGGTGTTGGTGAAGGCTTTGCAGCCCTCAGCGTCCATCATCTTCCGGATGGCGATCTCCTCCCGGGCCTGGTAGCGGATGGCGGCAAGATCCTTCGTGGCGATATCATAGGCGGCGGTGTATTCCGCCATCTGGGCGTCCACCTCGGCTTCGGTGACAGCGTTCATCTCCTTCACCAGGTCCCCCACGGCCCAGGTGTTCACCTGCCAGCCCAGCTTGATCTGGGCTTCGACCTTATCTCCTTCGGTGACCGCCACTTCCCGCATATTGTCCCCGAAGCGCATGACCTTCATGTTCCGGGAAACGGCGGCGCCGACGGCGGTGCGCATCCACCGGCCCAGGCGCTCCCGCACGGGCGCGTCCTTCCAGTATCCGGCGATGATCTTCCGCTTCATGCGCATGCGTGCTCCGATGAAGCCGTGCTCCCGGTCCCCATGGGCGGCCTGGTTCAGGTTCATGAAGTCCATATCGATCTCCTCGTTGGGGATCTGCCGGTTATACTGGGTGGCCAGGTGGCACCAGGGCTTCTGCAGAGCGGCAAAACCGTTGATCCACATCTTGGAGGGGGAGAAGGTATGGCACCAGGTGATGATGCCCGCGCAGTTTTCCGCGTAGTTCGCTTCCCGGACCACGTCGGTGATCTCCTTGTTGGTCTTGGCCGTGACCTTATACACCAGGGGGAAGGGCAGAGCCTTGCTCAGTTCCTCCGCCATCTCCTTGGCGCGGGCCGCCACGGTCTCCAGGACCTCTTCCCCATACAGGAACTGACTGCCCACCACAAACCAGAACTCGTATTTCATTTTTGCTTCCTCCTTAATTCGTCTCCACTGCGGCGCGTTCCACGCCCAGGGCGAGACGGAATTCTTTCATATAGGCGTCAAAGCCGGAAACATCCTCGGGCAGGGGGCTGAGCACGGTCTTTTTTGCGGAGGCGAAGACCCGCTTTTCCAGGAAATCCCGCAGGGTCTCCCCTTCCTCCCGCATCCGCATATAGGCGGCCAGGAGCGCCATGCCGTAAGGTCCTCCCTCTCCGGCGCTCTCCATGCAGGTCACGGGCGCCCTGCAGGCGGCGGCCAGGTACCGCTGGCCCACCACCGGGGTCTTGAACAGGCCGCCGTGGCCCATGAGGGCGTCGATCCCCACCTGCTCCTCCGCCAGCAGATCCATGCCGATGCGCAGGGTGGCCATGGTGGAGTAAAGCTGGGCCCGGAGGAAATTCGCCAGGGTGAACTTTGCATCCGGCCGGCGCAGGACCAGCGGCCTGCCTTCGTCCAGATGGGTGACCCCTTCGCCCGCCAGGTAATTCACCACCGTCACGCCTCCGCAGTCCGCATCTCCCTCCAGGCTCTTCTCATAAAGCCTGGTGAACAGGGTCCCCGTATCCGGCCGGGCGCCGAAGAGGGCGGCGGTCTCCCCCAGCACCCCGGCCCAGGCGTTCGTGTCCCCGGTGCAGTTGTTGCAGTGCACCATGGCCACGGGGCTGCCCTCCGGGGTGGTGACCATGTCGATCTCGGAATAGACCTTCTTCAGCGGCCGCTCCAGTACCACCATGGAGAAGATGGAGGTGCCCGCGGAGACGTTCCCGGTCCGGGGAGCCACGGCGTTGGTGGCGGTCATCCCCGTACCTGCGTCTCCCTCCGGGGGGCAGAAGGGGATCCCCGCAGGCAGCAGGCCGCCTGTGAGACGGCTTCCCGCCTCCGTCAGCTTTCCCGCTTCCTCGCCGGCAACAAGGACTTTGGGCAGCAGGTCCCGGAGCTTTGCAGCGCAGCCTTTCTCCGCCGCCATACGGTCAAAGATCTCCAGCATCCCGGCGTCGTAGTCCAGCGCGGCGCTGTCAATGGGGAACATGCCTGAGGCTTCCCCGATGCCCACGGCGTTCACCCCGGTGAGCATGAAATGGAGATAGCCCGCCAGGGTGGTGAGATGGGCCACCCGGGGAACATGCTCCTCTCCGTTCAGGATCGCCTGATAGAAATGGGCGGCGCTCCATCGCTGGGGCACGTTGAAGCCGAAAGCGGCCGTAAGCGCCTCCGCCGCGTCGCCGGTCATGGTGTTCTGCCAGGTGCGGAAGGGCACCAGCAGGTTCCAGTCCCGGTCAAAGGCCAGATAGCCGTGCATCATGGCGGAGATGCCCATGGCTTCGGGCCGCAGTTCTCCCGCATCCGCCTTCAGCGCTTTCAGGGCCGCCCGGAAACCTTCCCAGGCCTCCTCCAGGGGATAGGTCCATACGCCGTTTTCCAGTCTGCTCTGCCAGGTGTAGTCCCCGGAAGCCACGGGGCGGAAAGCCCCGTCCACCAGGGTGGCTTTGATGCGGGTGGAGCCCAGCTCCACGCCCAGTACCGCTGTCTTCCCTTCCATATCAAACCCTCCGTTTTTCGCTGTGCTCAATATGTTTATTGTACCCGCAGCATCCCCTGTCTGCAAGCCCCAAGTGTGATTTTGTTCCGCCCTCTCCGTTCAGTTTACGCAGGACAGCCAAGAATTTGAAGCGGAAAAGGTGGTTTTCTCTTGCAAACACTGGCAGAAAGGTGTATGATCGTTGCAGTATGGAATACTCTCGGTTATTGTGTGGAAATATATTTTAAGGAGGATCCCCAAAGATGGCAGTTCCGATGTTTGATCCCAAAGAGATCACCGAAGCGAAGACGATCTCCTTCGGCGGCCGTACCCAGACCATTTTCAACTACCCCTGCTCCCAGCGGGAAGGCATTCTGGCCACCTACCGGCGTGAGCCCTATTGGACCGTCAGCAGCTTCACCAGCATGTTCTCCCCCAAAGTGAATCCGGACAATATCGCCCGCGGCTTCGTGTACGAAGCCGGCAGCCGGGATATGAAGGTTTCCGATTTCGGCGGACCCGACATGTTCGGCATCGAGTGGGAGTATATCGAATCCGTGGGCGGTTCCATGGTCCGCCCCGGCAAGCCCTATATCGAAGACGCCAACGAGATCAAGGATAAGATCGTGTTCCCCGATGTGGATAAGTGGGACTGGGAAGGCTCCGCCGAGGCCAACAAGGCCTATCTGCGCCCCGAAAATGCAAACTGCATGTGGTTCCTGAACGGCTGGTACGAGCGTCTGATTTCCTTCATGGATTTTGAAGGCGCCATCATGGCCCTCATCGATGAGGATCAGCAGGACGCCGTGCATGAGTTCTTCGGCCGGCTGAGCGACCTGTACATCAAGATCCTGGACCATGCCATCAAGGCTTACCCCCAGATCGACATGTTCTGCATCCACGACGACTGGGGCTCCCAGAAGGAGACCTTCTTCGCCCCCGCTGTGGCGGAGGAGATGATCGTCCCCTATATGAAGGTCGTCACCGACTTCCTGCACAGCAAGGGCAAGTACTGCGATTTCCACTGCTGCGGCAACAACATGAAGCAGATCCCCAACATGATCAAGGCCGGGTGGGACAGCTGGTGCCCCCAGGCCATGAACGACACCGCCAAGGAGTACGAGCTGTACGGCGACAAGATCATCATCGGCGTCATGCCCAAGGCATTCGATCCCAAGACCGCTCCCGAGGAAGAGCAGCGCGCCAGCGCCCGGGACTTCGTGGACCGCTTCATGCAGCCCGGCAAGCCCGCCACCATCAACTTCAACGCCATGAGCTACCTGACCCCCGCCTTCAACGAGGAGCTCTACGAGTACAGCCGCAAAAAGTGCTGCGGCATGATCTGATTTCGATCAGCCATTTCCCGGCAGGGGTTCGCCCCTGCCGGGTTTTCTTTTTCCCCGGAGGATGGTATAATCACCCTGTTCGGACAAACTATCTGGAGGCGGTATCCATGCGCATCAGCGGACTGCAGAAGCTCACCCTTCTGGACTTTCCCGGCCATACGGCCTGCACGGTGTTCACCGGGGGCTGCAACTATCGCTGCCCCTTTTGCCACAATGCGGAGCTGGTCCTGCGGCCGGAGGAGCAGCCGGAGATCCCGGAGGCGGAGTTCTTCGCCCTCCTGGAAAAGCGCCGGGGCCTGCTGGACGGGGTGGCCGTCACCGGCGGGGAACCTACCCTGCAGCCGGACCTGCCGGAATTCCTCAGCCGGATCCGGGATCTGGGCTACGCCGTGAAGCTGGACACCAACGGCACCCGGCCCGACCTGCTGAAGCGTCTTGTGCGGGAGGGACTGGTGCAGTATGCGGCCATGGACATTAAAAACTCTCCGGCCAGATATGCGGAGACCGCCGGGACTGCCGATCCCCAGCTGGACCGGATCCGGGAAAGCGCCGCCTTCCTGCTGGCGGGAACGGTGCCCTATGAGTTCCGGACCACCGTGGTGCAGGAGCTCCATCGCCCAGAGGACCTGCAGGAGATCGGCCGCTGGCTCCGGGGTGCGGAGCGCTATTTTCTCCAGGGCTTCACCGATTCCGGGGACCTGATCCGGGAAGGCTTCCACCCCTGCAGCCGGGAAGAGCTGGACTGTCTTCTGGCCGCAGTTAAGCCATTTATCCCCGCTGCGGAGCTCCGGGGGATAGACTGATCTCTCTCCTCTGCCGTTAGCATATGCATACAACATATTCTGGGTATTCCGAAATTTCAGCCCTAGATATTGTGTCCTCCTATTGACAGCCCGATGCCCCGGCGATATAATTGTCGCTAAAGAAACCGGGTATCTCCGGACCAAGAGCAGGAGGAATCAGCATGTACCGCGTCGTAAAACGTGACGGCCGCATCGTGGACTTTGAGATCTCCAAGATCGCCAATGCCATGAAGAAGGCCTTCGACGCCACCAACACCAATTATACCGATGATGTGATCGATTTTCTTTCCATCCGGGTCACTGCGGAATTCCAGCCAAAGATCAAGGATGAACTGATCGCCATCGAGGACATTCAGGACAGCGTGGAATCCGTCCTCTCCAAGGGCGGATATGAAAACGTAGCCAAGGCCTATATTCTGTACCGCAAGCAGCACGAAAAGCTGCGCAACGTGAGCGAGACCGTCCTGGACTATAAGAAGACCGTGGACGATTATCTGGGCATCCAGGACTGGCGGGTCAAGGAGAACTCCACCGTCACCTATTCCGTCGGCGGCCTGATCCTGTCCAATTCCGGCGCCATCACCGCCAACTACTGGCTCAGCGAGGTCTATGATGAGGAGATCGCCTCCGCTCACCGGAACGCGGACATCCATATCCACGACCTGAGCATGCTCACCGGGTACTGCGCCGGCTGGAGCCTGCGGCAGCTCATCGCCGAAGGGCTGGGCGGCGTCACGGGGAAGATCACCTCCAAACCCGCCGGCCACCTCATCACCCTCTGCAACCAGATGGTGAACTTCCTGGGCATCATGCAGAACGAATGGGCAGGGGCCCAGGCCTTCTCCAGCTTCGACACGTATCTGGCCCCCTTCGTGAAGGTGGACAATCTCTCCTATAAGGACGTCAAGCAGGCGGTCCAGGCCTTCATCTTCGGCGTGAACACCCCCTCCCGCTGGGGCACCCAGGCGCCTTTCAGCAACATCACCCTGGACTGGACCGTACCCGCGGACCTGGCGGAAAACAACTGCATCGTGGGCGGCAAGGAGCTGGACTTCTGCTATAAAGACTGCCAGCGGGAGATGGACATGATCAACAAGGCCTTCATCGAGTGCATGATCGAGGGCGACGCAAACGGCCGTGGCTTCCAGTACCCCATCCCCACCTACTCCATCACCCGGGATTTCGACTGGTCCGACACGGAGAACAACCGTCTTCTCTTTGAGATGACCGCCAAATACGGCACCCCCTATTTCTCCAATTATATCAACAGCGACATGGAGCCCAGCGACGTACGCAGCATGTGCTGCCGCCTGCGCCTGGATCTGCGGGAGCTGCGGAAAAAGAGCGGCGGCTTCTTCGGCTCCGGCGAAAGCACCGGCAGCGTGGGCGTGGTCACCATCAACATGCCCAGGATCGCCTACCTGAGCAAAACGGAGGAAGAATTCTACGTCAGGCTGGACAAGCTCATGGATCTCAGCGCCCGCTCCCTGAAGGTAAAGCGGGAAGTCATCACCAAGCTGCTGAACGCCGGTCTCTATCCCTATACAAAGCGTTACCTGGGCACCTTCGACAACCACTTCTCCACCATCGGCCTGGTGGGCATGAACGAAGCCTGTCTGAACGCCAGGTGGATCGGCAAGGATCTTACCCAGCCCGAGGCTGTGGCTTTCACCGTAAACGTGCTGAACCATATGCGGGAGCGCCTGAGCGATTACCAGGAGCAGTACGGAGACCTGTACAACCTGGAAGCCACCCCGGCGGAAAGCACCGCCTATCGTCTGGCAAAGCACGACGTGGCCCGCTACCCCGATATCATCACCGCTGCGGAGTGCGGCGGCACCCCCTACTACACCAACAGTTCCCATCTGCCCGTGGGCTACACGGACGATATCTTCTCCGCTCTGGATATCCAGGATGAGCTCCAGACCCTCTACACCTCCGGCACCGTGTTCCACGCCTTCCTGGGCGAGAAGCTGCCGGATTGGCAGGCGGCGGCTTCCCTGGTGCGGAAGATCGCGGAGAACTACAAGCTCCCCTATTACACCATGTCCCCCACCTACTCCATCTGCAAAAACGACGGCTATCTGGCCGGCGAGCAGAAGGTCTGCCCCAAGTGCGGCGAGGCTACGGAGGTCTATTCCCGCATCACCGGCTACTACCGCCCGGTGCAGAACTGGAACGACGGAAAGGCTCAGGAGTTCAAGCAGCGCAGGACCTACGATATCGGCCGGTCCCGGCTCCGCGGCGTCCGCCATGCCGAAGCCGCAGCCCAGTCTCCCGTCGGGGAAGAAAAGGCGGAAGCCCCCGCCCCCGCGGCGGAAAAGCCCAGCCAGGCCATTCTCTTCGCCCGGGTCACCTGCCCCAACTGCCGCATCGCCGAAGCCCAGCTGACCAAGGCCGGCTTCCCCTTTGAGAAGCGCATCGCCGAGGAGAACGTGGAGCTGGTGAAGCAGTACGGCGTCAAGGGCGCCCCGACCCTGGTGGTGGTAAACGGGGACAAGGTGGATAAATTCTACGGTGTCCCGGAAATCAAGCAATACCTGGCAGGGGCAGCCGCCAGAGTCTGAACCATCGCCTTACCGGGGCCGGACAAGCCGTCCGGCCCCTTTTTACGCCGGAGGAGGAAAGACGGATGTATGATATCATCGTAGTGGGCGGAGGTCCCGCGGGGATGACCGCGGCCCTGTATGCACGCCGCAGCAATAAGAGCGTTCTGGTGCTGGAAAAGAACGGATACGGCGGCCAGATCACCTATTCACCCAAGGTGGAGAATTACCCCGGCACCAAACAGATGAGCGGGGTGGAATTTGCCGACCGGCTCCTGGACCAGATCCTGGACCAGGGGGCAGATACGGAAGTGGAGACCGTCTCCGGCCTGCGCCGGGAGGGGCAGGTCTGGCATGTGCTCACCCGGGAGGGGAGCGACTATGCCGCCCGCAGCGTGATCCTGGCGACGGGGGTCAAGCACCGGATGCTGGGTCTCCCCGGGGAAACGGAACTGGTGGGCAACGGGATCTCCTTCTGCGCCGTGTGCGACGGGGAGTTTTACCGGGATAAGGCCGTCGTGGTGGTAGGCGGCGGCAATTCCGCCCTCCAGGAGGCCATCCTGCTGGCGGAGAACTGCAGTGCCGTAACGGTGGTCCAGGACCTGGACTATCTCACCGGGGAGGAGCGGAGCCAGGAGGTGCTCCGGTCCAAGCCCAACGTCCGGGTGATCACCGGCACCAAGGCGACCGGCTTTGAGGCAAAGGACGGCGAGCTCACGGGGATCCGTCTCCGCCGTACCGCGGACGGCGCCGAGCGGCTCGAACCCTGCGACGGGGTGTTCGTGGCCGTGGGCCTCATCCCGGAAAACGAAGCGTTCGCCGATGCGGCGGGGCTGAACGATTACGGGTATATCGACAGCGATGAGCGCTGTCTCACCGCCTCCCCCGGCCTCTTTGCCGCCGGGGACTGTCGGGCCAAGGAGCTGCGGCAGCTCACCACCGCTGCGGGCGACGGGGCCGTGGCCGCCGTGGCCGCCTGCCGGTACGTGGACGCGCTGTAAAGCATGGAAAAGGTCGTCATCCGCCCCTGCGCCGAGTATACGGAGGAATGCTGCCGCGCCGCCCTGCTCTCCGTCCTGGAACCTCTGGGGGGGCTGGACTGGGTCCGACCCGGAATGAAGATCGCCGTGAAGGCCAACCTCATCACCGCCCTGAAGCCGGAAACCGCCGCCACCACCCATCCCGCCCTGCTGGCCGCCCTGGTGCGGCTGCTCACGGAAAAGGGAGCGGAGGTCCGGGTGGGAGACAGCCCCGGCGGGGTCTTCAGCAAGCCCTATGTGGATCGGGTCTACGCCGTCTGCGGCCTGGAGGCGGTAAAGGAAGCGGGAGGCAGTCTCAACGAGGATTACTCCGTAAGGGAGTGCCAGGATCCGGACTGCAAGGTGCTGAAAAGCTTCACCTATACCGGCTGGCTGGATTGGGCGGATGCGATCCTCAGCTTCAGCAAACTGAAGGTCCACGCCATGATGAGCATGACCGCCGCCACCAAGAACCTTTTCGGCTGCATCCCCGGTTCGGTGAAAGCGGAATACCACTACCGTTTCCCGGAATACCGGGATTTTGCGGATATGCTGGTGGATCTGAACCTCCATTTCAAGCCCCGGCTCCATATCTGCGACGCCGTCACCGGCATGGAGGGAAACGGACCGACCCAGGGCACCCCCCGGCATCTGGGCGCCCTCCTGGCCTCCGCCGATCCCTTCTGCCTGGATCTGGCCGCCGCCCGGCTCATCGGGCTGGAAAAGGAAGACGTGCCCTACCTGGAAGCGGCGCACCGGCGGGGACTCATTCCCGATACGGCAGCGGAAGTGGAGATGGATGGGGACCTGGAAGCCTTCCGGGTGCCGGATTTCCGGCATGTCGCCGGTCTTCGGGACCTTACCACCCTCATCGGAGGCAATTCTCCCCTGCGGAAGCTGGTCCGCGGTACGGTGCGGCGGATCCTGCAAAGCTATCCCGCCCTGGAAAAAAAGGATTGCGTGGGCTGCGGCGTCTGCGCCCGCTCCTGTCCCGCAAAGGCCATCGAGATCCGGGCTCGGAAAGCCCGGATCGACCGGAAAAGCTGTATCCGATGCTTCTGCTGTCAGGAGCTTTGTCCCAAAGGAGCGATGAAAGTCCGCCGTCCCCTGGCCGCCCGGATCGCCGGAAGGCTGTAAGGTACGGGAACTATTTGGATCGGAGGAATGAAAATGGGAAAATTCCAGACGTTTCTGAAACGAAAGAACATCGTGTTTTCCGCCAGGCGTTACGGGATCGACGCCCTGGGGGCTATGGCTCAGGGGTTGTTCGCCTCTCTGCTGGTGGGCACGATCCTCAATACCCTGGGGACCCAGCTGCACATCGGCTTTCTGACGAAGATCCTTGTGACTGTGGGCACCGGCGAAAAGGCCGTGAACTATACCATGGGCGCTCTGGCCTCCGCCATGGTGGGCCCGGCCATGGCCGTGGCCATCGGGTATGCGCTCCAGGCTCCGCCGCTTGTGCTGTTCACCCTGGTGCCCGTGGGCTTTGCCACCAACGCTCTGGGCGGCGCGGGAGGCCCGCTGGCCGTGCTGGTGGTAGCCATCATCGCCGCCGAGATCGGCAAGGCCGTGAGTAAGGAGACCAAGGTGGATATCCTGGTCACCCCCATCGTCACCCTCCTGGTGGGCGTGGGGATCGCCTGCCTCATCGCCAGGCCCATCGGCACCGCAGCCCAGTGGGTAGGCAAGTTCATCATGTGGGCTACGGAGCTGCGGCCCTTCCTCATGGGCATCATCGTCTCCGTCGTGGTAGGAGTCGCCCTTACCCTGCCCATCTCCAGCGCGGCCATCTGCACCGTCTTCGGCCTGGTGGGCCTGGCGGGGGGCGCCGCCGTGGCGGGCTGCTGCGCCCAGATGGTGGGCTTCGCCGTCATGAGCTTCCGGGAGAACCGCTGGGGCGGCATCGTCAGCCAGGGCCTGGGCACCAGTATGCTCCAGATGGGGAACATCGTGAAGAACCCCAAGGTCTGGATCCCCCCCACCCTCTGCTCCGCCATCACCGGCCCCATCGCCACCTGCGTTTTCCGGATGCAGATGAACGGGGCGGCGGTGAATTCCGGCATGGGCACCTGCGGCCTCTGCGGCCCCATCGGCGTGTGGACCGGCTGGGCTTCCGACGTGGCTTCCGGAGCAAAGGCCGCCGTCACCGCCATGGACTGGATCGGTCTGGCGCTGGTGGCCATCGTGCTTCCCGCCGTCCTCACCCCCCTGCTGGCCTGGCCGCTGCGGAAATGGGGCTGGATCAAGGATGGAGACTTAACCCTCAGCTGAGACAGCTTCCGCCCGGGCCATAACGTCCCGGGCGAATTTTTCTCTTGACAAATACGGGATATGCGCTATAATGGCACATGTTCCGCGGGCGTAGCTGATTTGGCAGAGCGCCCACTTGCCAAGGTGGAG
>JAEEGI010013434.1_pt1 | contig 17377 bp, 17 predicted proteins | sample 8958751 | NCBI WGS metagenome assembly JAEEGI01 (sample SAMN16246545, study PRJNA631951) | gut metagenome | biome: gut microbiome; feature: rumen; material: KS-attached | host: Bos | place: Iran: Karaj | collected 2018-10
GGGAATCGAGGCTCAGCCCCTCGCCACTACGTACCTCGCGGTCGACAGCGGACTCGAAATCGTGCCCGTCGTCAACAAGATCGACCTGCCGAGCGCTGACCCCGACAGAGTAATAAATGAAATCGAGGACGTTATCGGCATTCCCGCCGAGGACGCGCCCAAGATCTCCGCGAAGGCAAATATAAATATCCACGCCGTGCTCGAGAAGGTTGTTTCCGACATTCCGGCTCCGACAGGCGACCCCGACGCGCCGCTCCGCGCGCTGATTTTCGACAGCTACTACGACAGCTACAAGGGTGTTATCATCTACGTCCGCCTCAAGGAGGGTCAGATACACCCGGGCGACGAGTTCAAGCTCATGGCGACCGGCTCTGTTTTCAACGTAGTTGAGTGCGGACTGATGCACGCGACGACGATGGAGAAAACCGACGGCCTTTACGCGGGCGAGGTAGGCTACATCTCGGGTTCGATAAAGACACTCGCTGACGCGAAGGTCGGCGACACCGTTACCCTCGTTTCGAATCCCGCCGCCGAGCCGCTGCCGGGCTACAGAGAAGCTCAGCCGATGGTATTCTGCGGCATCTATCCCGTCGACGGCGCGAAGTACGGCGACCTCAAGGACGCGCTCGAAAAGCTCCAGCTCAACGACGCGGCTCTCTCGTTCGACGCTGAGACCTCCGTCGCGCTCGGCTTCGGCTTCCGCTGCGGCTTCCTCGGACTGCTCCACATGGAGATCATTCAGGAACGCCTTGAGCGCGAGTACATGCTCGACCTCATCACCACAGCGCCGAGCGTAATCTACCGCATAACGCGCACCGACGGCACCGTCGAGATGATCGACAACCCGACGAACTACCCCGACCCGTCGCTCATCGCCTCAGCCGAGGAGCCCGTCACCGACGCGCACATCTACACCCCCAAGGAGTACGTCGGCAACATCATGGAGCTCTGTCAGGACAGACGCGGCACCTTTGTCGACATGCAGTACATCGACGCGGACAGAGTAGATTTGCACTACGTCCTGCCGCTCGCCGAGATAATCTACGACTTCTTCGACACCCTCAAGTCGCGCACGCGCGGCTACGCGTCCTTTGACTACGAGCTTAAGGACTACGTTCCCAGCGAGCTCGTCAAGCTCGACATCATGCTCAACGGCGAGGTAGTCGACGCGCTCTCGTTCATTATCCACAAGGACAAGGCTTACGGACGCGCCAGAAAGATGGCGGAAAAGCTCAAGGAGAAGATCCCGCGCCAGCTCTTCGAGGTTCCGATACAGGCGTGCATCGGCGGAAAGATCATCGCGCGCGAAACCGTCAAGGCTATGCGCAAGGACGTTCTCGCGAAGTGCTACGGCGGCGATATCACAAGAAAGAAGAAGCTCCTCGAGAAGCAGAAGGAAGGCAAGAAGCGCATGCGCCAGCTCGGTACGGTAGAGGTTCCGCAGGAGGCGTTCATGGCGGTCTTGAAATTAGATACCGATTAGAGTACTTGCAATTTACCTATATAATATGTATAATGAAAATCCGAAAGGAAGATGAAAAATGGAATATACAAAGGCATTTGATTTAATAGCAGGCAAGGTTGAGGAAGAGCTCAGGAAGAGCGGCTACACCAAGCAGAAGGTCGCTTCCGAGAACGAGGGCGATCTGGTCGCGCTGTTTACCAGCGACAACATCGCTTACTCCGTTGTCTATATCCTCGACAGACAGCAGATGGTGCTGCGTTCCTGCACCATGACCGACGAAGGCCCCGACAACGAGTGGAAAACCCTCGCTACATGGCTCTATGACGAGGAGACCTCCTCGCAGAAGGACGCCGAGAGTATCGCGAACGACTTCATCGAGGGCGTTTCGGGCACTATCGCCGTAAAGCGCGCTAAGCAGGTCAAGCAGAAAAAGAAGAAGGGCGACGACGGCAACGCCGACCCGAAGTTCCTCGCAAAGCGCTTCGTCGCGTATTTCCCCGAGCTAAAGGACGAGATAAAGATGGAGGAGGACTGCTACTATCCCTTCCGCGGCGCGACCTTCGCCAAGGAACACCTCGCTCCCAAGATCGCAGAGTTCGTAAAGAGGGCAAAGGGCAAGGAGCTCGAGAAGTTCGCGGGCGTTTTCAACACCCAGTACGGTAACGGCGACGTAGACACACGCTCGATCATCACAATCGTCATTCTCAACTCCCTCGAGGACAGCGAGTTCACAAAGCTCTGCAACGAGCTCAACGAGGAAACCCAGAAGGCTGCCCTTGCCGCGCGCAAGTACAGAGGCAGAGAGGTCAAGCCCGAGAAACCCAAGAAGAAAAGCGTTTCAAAGGCAAGCAGCCTGCTCGACAGCTCAAGATGATTTTTTAAAGAGGTTCGGTTTTGCGCCGGCCTCTTTTTAATGGAAAATGAAAAATTGAAAATGGAAAATTAAGGGTCGCTTCGCTCCGGTTTGTATTTTTGCCGGCGGTTGGCGGTTAGCAGTTAGTTTTGACAGAGAATAGGGAAGGAAAAAGTCATATGGGACCCTTCCCGCGAAAATCCTACGTTTCATTACAAAAGACTTTTAGTACGCGATATGCCCGCAGGCGCGTGCCTGCCGCGAAAAATCGACGTAAAGCTGTGAAAAAACTTTTAGTACGCGATTTAAAATACTTGACTTTATTGTAAATGTGTGATAAAATAGCTTTACCTCTAAAAGGGGTTTTCTTTTTGTGCCCCGCTGAGGGAGGCTAAAAATATTCCGAAATAACCGGGAGGTGCCGTTATGAGAGTTAAAATCACATTGGCCTGCACAGAGTGCAAACAGCGTAACTACAACACAATGAAAAACAAGAAGAACAGTCCCGACAGACTTACCATGAACAAGTACTGCCGCTTCTGCAAGAAACACACTCCTCACAAGGAAACGAAATAACGGAGGTACATGATGGCTGACGAGAAAAAAGCCGACGTTAAAAAGGCGGAAGCTAAAAAGACCGTCAAAAAAGACGTCAAAAAGAAAAAGCCGAATGTCTTTCAGAGACTTTGGAAGTACCTTATCGCTTGCAAGGGTGAGTTGAAGAAGATTACATGGCCGTCTGTTTCACAGACAACCAAGAACTTTGGCATCGTTATCGCGGTGATCATCGTTATGGGTCTGTTTATCTTCGGACTGGACACGGGTCTGTACGCATTGCTCGGATTGGTAATGGGCACAGGTTCGGCTGCATAAGAAAGTATTATCACTAATTTTCGAAAGGAAGCAGTATAATGCCTGATTATGAAGCAAGATGGTATGTTGTGCATACCTACTCGGGCTATGAAAACAAGGTTGCCGGCGACCTTATGACGACCGCCGAAAACCGTCAGCTCCAGGATATGATCCTCGACGTAAAGGTTCCCACCGAGATTGTCACCGAAAAGGTAGTCAACCGCAAGGGTGAGGAAACCATCAAGGAAGTCGAGCACAAGATCTATCCGGGCTATGTTTTTGTCAAGATGGTCTATACCGACGAAACCTGGTATGTCGTCCGCAATATCCGCGGCTGCACAGGCTTTGTGGGACCGGGATCCAAGCCCGTACCGCTCACTGAGGCTGAGGTCTACCGCATGGGAGTAGAACAGCGCAGCGTCAAGGTTTCCTACGCTGTGGGAGATTCGGTGAGAATTATCGACGGTCCGCTTGAGGACTGTGTTGGTGTTGTAGACGAGTTGAACACCGACGAAAATTACGTCCGCGTCATCGTATCGATGTTCGGACGCGAAACGCCTGTCGAGCTTGAGCTGTCTCAGGCAGAGCGTATTGAAGACTAACGATAAATTGCCTGAATTTACGCAGGCTGTTTATTGGGAACACCCGTTCCCTGTGGGAGGAAACCCTACACAGTGGCGTTCCGCAATTTACCACGAATTTTTGGAGGTGCAAACACAATGGCTCAAAAGGTAGTAGGCTTAATCAAGCTGCAGATCCCTGCCGGAAAAGCTACTCCGGCTCCGCCTGTTGGTCCGGCACTCGGTCAGCACGGCGTAAACATTGTCGCGTTCACAAAGGATTTCAATGAGCGTACAAAGAATGACATCGGTCTTATCATTCCTGTTGTTATCACAGTATATGCCGACCGTTCGTTCTCTTTCATTACCAAGACTCCGCCCGCAGCGGTTCTTCTCAAGAAGGCTTGCGGCATTGAGAGCGGTTCAGGCGTACCCAACAAGACTAAGGTTGCCAAGATCACCAAAGAGCAGCTCACCAAGATCGCTGAGCAGAAGATGCCCGACCTCAACGCGGGTTCACTCGACGCTGCAATCAGCATGATCGCAGGTACTGCGAGAAGCATGGGTATCACTGTCGTTGACTAACATCTAATCCGGGTGGGAGGAGATTTCCGCTTGACCACCTAAACATGGAGGAAAATTAATGAAACACGGTAAGAAATATGTCGACGCTGCGAAGCTCGTTGACAAGACTAAATTATATGATACTGACGAGGCTCTCGATACAGTCATCAAGACTGCCGTAGCCAAGTTTGACGAAACCGTTGAGCTTCACGTAAAGCTCGGCGTTGACAGCCGTCACGCTGACCAGCAGGTCCGCGGCGCTGTCGTACTTCCCAACGGTACAGGTAAGAACGTTCGCGTTCTCGCTATCTGCAAGGGCCCCAACGAGGAGCTCGCTAAGGAAGCAGGCGCTGATTTCGTAGGCGCTGAGGACATGACCCAGAAGATCCAGCAGGAAAACTGGATGGACTTCGACGTGCTCATCACCACTCCCGACTGCATGGGTCTGGTAGGCCGTCTCGGCAGAATCCTCGGTCCGCGCGGTCTTATGCCTAACCCCAAGGCAGGTACCGTAACTCCCGACATCGCCAAGGCGATCAAGGAAGCCAAGGCAGGTAAGATCGAGTACCGTCTTGACAAGACAAACATCATTCACTGCCCCATCGGCAAGGTCAGCTTCGGCACCGAGAAGCTCAGCGAGAACCTCGGCACCCTTATGGACGCCATCGTTAAGGCTAAGCCCTCTGCCGCAAAGGGCCAGTATGTTCGTTCCGTCGCTGTTACCTCTACAATGGGTCCCAGCGTAAGAATCAACCCCACTAAGTTCGGCGCATAATTTCTGCCGGCCTTATACAGTTTAATATGAGCAAACAGACGGGATAACGGATAATCCGTGATGCCCACGCGATGAGCCGATTTATTCACAAAAATGCGTTACCAACAAACTTAAGCTCATTGTCGGGAGACCGATCTTTCCGTTAAATCCGCCTTGTCTGCTCGTTTTAAAAATAATGCTGTTCTAAAGACAGCAGGTGCGTATGCGTAAAGGAGAAATCCGCCTGCCGAGGAAGATGCAATAATTCTATTGTATTTTACTGCCGTCCGAGGAACAATTCGGGCGGCGTTTTTTTGAACCGCAATAAATCATTTCCGGAGGTGAAATTTTTTGCCAAGTCAGAGTGTTTTAGAGCAAAAGAAAGCAATTGTCGCTGAGCTCTCCGAGAGACTCAAGAACTCCGTAACAGGCGTAGTTGTCAGCTATCAGGGTATCAACACTGAGGACGACACCAAGCTCAGAAAGGAGCTCCGTGAGAACAACGTAAAGTACACCGTTGTTAAGAACACACTTCTCTCCCGTGCCTGCGAGGAGGCCGGTCTTGACGAACTCAAGCCCGTTCTCGAGGGTACCACCGCTCTTGCGACAAGCGACAGCGAGTATGCTGCCGCGGCGAGAATTCTTTGCGGTTACGCGAAGGATCACGACAATTTCAAGGTGAAGTCAGGTTATCTTGACGGCGCTGTTGTAGACATGGATACTATCGTATCTCTCTCCAAGCTGCCCACAAGAGACGTACTTCTCGCAAATGTACTCGGCGCATTCCAGGCGCCCATCGCAGCGTTCGCGCGCGTTATCCAGGCTGTTGTTGACGAGGGCGGCTTTGACGCCTGCCTCGAGAAGAAGGCAGCCGAGGCAGCTCCCGCAGAGGAAGCTCCCGCAGCGGAATAATCCGCAACTGAATTCAAAATTAACGACATAATATTGGAGGTAAATTAAAATGGCATCAGAGAAAATCACTGCTATTATTGAAGAATTAAAGGGCCTCACCGTTCTCGAGCTTTCCGAGCTCGTACACGCTGTAGAGGATGAGTTTGGCGTAAGCGCAGCTGCTGCTGTAGCTGTTGCTGCTCCCGCTGACGGCGGCGCTGCCGCTGCTGCTGAGCAGACCGAGTTTGACGTTATTCTTAAGAGCGCAGGCGGCAACAAGATTGCTGTCATCAAGGAAGTTCGCGCTATCACAGGTCTCGGCCTGAAGGAAGCTAAGGCTCTCGTAGACGGCGCTCCCAAGGCTCTCAAGGAGCAGGCTTCTAAGGAAGAGGCTGAGTCCATCAAGGAGAAGCTCGAGGCTGCAGGCGCAGAGGTTGAGATTAAGTAATCTGACTTCACGGAAATTGAGGACAGGAGTACACACTCCTGTCCTTATTTATATTTAAAATTAAAAGGCTCCCAAATCGGGAGCCTTTTTCCTTTTTAAATTATGAATCCTCCGTTCACCCCGAGAACCTGTCCCGTGATGAACTTCGCCTTGTCTGAGCAAAGGAACACCGCTGCGTCGGCTATGTCCTTCGGCGTGCCGAGGGCGTTCAGCGGAGTTTCCTCCCTGAGCGACTGAATAGTTTCCCCGTCAAAATCCTTCATCATATCGGTCATTATCACACCCGGCGCGATGCAGTTTACGCGCACGCCGCTGAGCCCGACCTCCTTCGCGAGAGCCTTCGTCAGTCCGATAACGCCTGCCTTTGCCGCGCTGTAGTGAACCTCGCACGACGCGCCGACCTGACCCCACATCGAGCTGATGTTGAGTATCACGCCGCTGTGAACGGGCAGCATGTGCCGCCGCAGAGCTTCCTGTGAGCAGTTGAATACGCCGCTGAGGTTAGTGTCGAGCATAGCGCGCCAGTCATCATAAGTGAGGTCGGTGAACAGCTTCTGCTGAGCGATGCCTGCGTTGTTAACCAGGATATCAACGCCGCCGAGAGATTTGTCAACCTTGTCAAACATTCGGTTGACGCTCTCTCTGTCTTTGATGTCCGCCTGAACCGCGATCGCCTTTATGCCGCAGCTCTTCTGGAGCTGAGCGGCTAAGGCTTCGGCGGTTTCTTTTTTTGTGTTGTAATGTACGGCGACCTGACAGCCCGCTCTCGCGAGTCCCGTGCAGATAGCGGAGCCGATTCCGCCCGCGCCGCCTGTAACTAACGCCGTTTTCATATTACTTTTTCTTGAAGCCGTCCTTCAGGCTTACGCTTCTGTTGAATACAAGGTGCCCGGGCGAGCTGTCCTTGTTGTCTACGCAGAAGTAGCCCAGACGCATGAACTGGAAGCTCTTTGGAGCCTCGGCGGTCGCAAGACTTTTCTCAGCCTTGCAGTCGGTCAGAACCTCGAGGGACTTCGGGTTGAGGTAGTCGAGGAAGCTGCCCTCCTGAGCGTCGGGGTCGGGTACGGTGAAGAGGTTATCGTACAGCCTTACCTCTGCGTCAACGTAGTTCTCCGCGTCGACCCAGTGGATAGTTCCGCGAACCTTTCTTCCGTCGGGAGTATTGCCGCCGCGTGTTTCGGGGTCGTACTCGGCGTAAACCTCTGTGACGTTGCCGTTCTCGTCCTTCTTGCAGCCCGTGCACTTAACGATATACGCGGACTTGAGGCGAACCTCGTTGCCGGGATAGAGGCGCTGATATTTCTTTATCGGCTCCTCCATGAAGTCCTCGGCCTCGATCCAGCACTCGCGCGAGAAGGTAACGGTGCGGAAGCCGTCCTCGGGACGGTTGGGGTTATTCTCAACCTCGAAGGTCTCTGTCTGACCCTCGGGATAGTTTGTGATTACGAGCTTTACGGGGTGGATAACGCACATTACGCGCGCGGCAGTCTCGTTGAGGTCGTCGCGCAGACAGTGCTCGAGGAAGGAGTACTCAACGATCGAGTTGACCTTCGAAACGCCGATCTGATCGATGAACGAGCGGATCGAGCGCGGAGTATAGCCGCGTCTGCGCAGACCGCAGAGGGTAGGCATACGCGGGTCGTCCCAGCCGCTGACGTGGTTTTCCTCGACAAGAGCGCGGAGTTTTCTCTTGGACATAACGGTGTTGTTGATGCCCAGACGCGCGAATTCGATCTGACGCGGCTTGCTCGGCGCGGAGATGTTCTCGATGACCCAGTCGTAAAGCGGACGGTGATCCTCAAACTCGAGAGAGCAGAGAGAGTGGGTGATACCCTCGATTGCGTCCTCGATCGGGTGTGCGAAGTCGTACATCGGGTAAATGCACCAGCTGTCGCCCGTGCGGTGATGGTGCATGCGGTTGATTCTGTAGATAACGGGGTCGCGCATGTTGAAGTTGCCCGAGGCAAGGTCGATTTTCGCGCGGAGAGTCATGCTTCCGTCGGCAAATTCGCCCGCTCTCATTCTCTTGAACAGGTCAAGGCTTTCCTCAACAGGTCTGTCGCGGAAGGGGCTTTTCGCGGGGGTGGAGGTGTCGCCGCGGTACTCGCGCATCTGTTCGGGGGTAAGTTCGCAGACATAGGCAAGACCCTTTTCAATCAGCTCGACGGCGAAGTCATACATCTGCTCGAAGTACTCTGACGCGAAGTAGAAGCGGTCGTCCCAGTCAAAGCCGAGCCAGTGAATGTCCTCCTTGATAGCGTCGACGTACTCAACGTCCTCCTTGGTGGGGTTGGTGTCGTCCATTCTCAGGTTGCAGACGCCCCTGTACTTTTCGGCGGTGCCGAAGTTGATGCAGATAGCCTTTGCGTGGCCGATGTGGAGATAGCCGTTCGGTTCGGGAGGAAAACGGGTGTGAACCTGCATTCCCTCGCATCTGCCGCCCTCGGCGAGCTCCTCGTCTATAAAATCGTGAATGAAGTTACCGGTCATAACCTCATTTGGTGTTGTTTCTGACATATCTTTAGCCTTCTTTGTTTATATTTTTCAGAACTTCTCAAGTCCGATTTCGAGCCTTCTCATTGTTTCCTCTCTGCCGAGGATATCGAGAATTTCGATAGCGCCGCCGGGTGTGACGGTCTTGCCTGCCGCGGCGATTCTGACCGGCCACATAACCGTGCCGTTCTTGAGTCCATTTTCGGCAGCCATGTTGATCAGGCAGTCGTGGATAGCGTCGGCTGTCCAGTCGGGAAGCGCGCGCAGTCTGTCGGTTGCCTCTTTGAGCACGACGGGCGCGTTCTCGAGGTTCGTCTTGCTCTTCTTGTTAACAAAGAGCTCCTTTTCATATTCGGGAAGCTGCGCGAAGAAATCGAGCATTTCGGGAATCTGCGTGAGCTGGGTGACGCGCTTCCGGAGTATTGCCGCGAACTTCTCATAGGGCATTTCCTTATCGCCGAAAACCTGCTTGTAGTAGGGCATAGCTACCTCGGTGAACTCCGTTTCGGTCATAGCCTTGATGTACTCGCCGTTGAACCAGCTGAGCTTGTCGTAGTCAAAGACGGACGGCGACTTGCTGATACCGCTGATGTCGAACGCCTCCTCGAGCTCCTTGAGGGTGAAGATCTCCTGATTGTCCTTCGGGCACCAGCCGAGAAGCGCGATGTAGTTGATGATCGCCTGCGGCAGATATCCGTCGTCGATAAGGTCGTAAAAGCCCGTCGCGCCGTGACGCTTTGAGAGCTTCGAAACGTTGCCGTCCTCGTCCTTGCCCATGATAAGCGGCAGATGGATATAGGTCGGTATCTCCCAGCCGAACGCCTCGTAGAGCAGGTTGTACTTCGGGGTCGAGCTGAGGTACTCGCTGCCTCTGACGACGTGGGTAATGCCCATCGTGTGGTCGTCGATCACGTTCGCGAAGTTGTAGGTGGGGTAGCCGTCGGTCTTGATGAGTATCTGATCCTGCAGCTCGCTGTTCTCGACGGTGATTTCGCCGAATACCGCGTCGGTGAAGGTCGTGCTGCCATCTATCGGCATTTTCTGGCGGATAACATAGGGCACGCCCTCAGCGAGAAGGCGGTCGATCTCCTCCTGCGGAAGGTCGCGGCAGTGTCTGTCGTAGCCGCCGCCGACGGTTTCCTTCTGGATTTTCTCGAGCCGCTCCTTTGAGCAGAAGCAGCGGTACGCCTTGCCGTCGCGGATAAGCTGCTCGGCGTAGGGCAGGTACATATCCTTTCGCTCGGACTGCACGTAGGGGCCGAAATCGCCGCCGATATCGGGGCCTTCGTCGTGTTGCAGACCTGCCAGCTTAAGCGTGTTGTAGATGAAGTCAACCGCGCCTTCGACAAGTCTTTCGCGGTCGGTGTCCTCGATGCGGAGGATAAATTTGCCGCCCTGCGATTTGGCGACAAGGTACTCGTAAAGCGCCGTTCTGAGGTTGCCGACGTGCATGAAGCCCGTGGGACTCGGCGCGTATCTGGTTCTGACTGTAAGCTCAGCCATCAAATCACCCTTTGCTATAATAGTATACCTAATCAGTATACCATATTTTGGTGAGAAGTACAAGAGTTTTTAGTGGTAAGTGATCAGCGGCAGGCGGTCATTTGGGGAGATTTCGCAATATTCTGTCGGTTCTTGTAAACCAACGCAAAATAATCTGGTTGACAATAGCACCGCGCAGGTGTATAATGTCAACATAAACCAAAGAAAGAAGTTGACAATATGGCAAACACTCAACCGTCAAAGGCAAAGCTCACGACTCTCGCAATGGTACAGATCGCGCTTTGCACCGCGCTTATCTGCGTATCGGCACAGCTCGCTATCCCGCTGCCGATCGGCGTACCGTTCACATTACAGGTGCTCATGGTAATGCTCACCGCGCTTATCCTCAAGCCCCTGTACTCGGTGATCTCGCTGCTGCTCTACGTGCTGCTCGGCGTAGTCGGACTGCCCGTTTTCTCGGGAGCAAAGAGCGGTATCGGTACGATCCTCTCACCGACGGGCGGCTTCATCATCGGCTTTGTCCTCGCGGCGTTCTTCGTCAGCCTGCTCAAGGGCGTGCTCGGCAGGAAGCTCGGCGGAAAGCTCACTGTTGTGCGCTACATCATCGTAACGGTGATCATCGGCATTCCCGTAATGTATATCCCGGGAATCGCGCTCTACATGGTATACACGGGCGCGGATCTCGTCAGCGCGATCGTCACCCTCACCTCGGTGTTCATTCTGCTCGACATAGCGAAGTGCGTGATCGCCTCGCTGATCGCGGTGCCGCTCAACAAGGCGCTCGCAAAGATATATTAAGCCTCATTCATATACTTAAGGGAATCTCTAAAAATCCCTTACCGCGCATAAGCACGAAATCTTCACGGCATAATCTTGCCAAAACTTCTTGGAATACGTCAGTATTCCTGCGGCATTTTGACAACATTCTGCCATAAATCTTCCGCACTTCTGCACGACATTGAATTATTAGAGATTCCCTTAATACAAAAGCGCCGCGCTGTCCTGATTGGCAGCGCGGCGCTTTATTAATTTTCAATTAACGGATTGACGTGAACCATGACGTGTTTTACCTGCGGGAAGCCGTCCTCGACCGCATCGTGAACCTTCTCCGCGATACCGTGGGCGGTGCATACGCTGAGCGCGCTGTCAACGCCGATTTCTATGTCTACGTAGATCTTGTTGCCGAAAACCCTGGTGCGCAGCAGGTCGATCTGCTCAACGCCCTCGATTTCTTCGGCGCAGGCTTTGATTTTCGCTTCGGTTTCCTCATCGCATGAGTGGTCGACCATGCGGTCAACGGCGTCCTTGAAAACGTCGAACGCGACCTTGAAGATAAACAGGCAGATGACTATGCTCGCGATAGGCTCGAGGATCGGGAACCCGAGAGCCGCGCCGCCGATACCGATAAGCGCGCCGACCGACGAGAGAGCGTCGCTGCGGTGGTGCCACGCCTCAGCCGAAAGCGAGGGAGAGTCGATCCGTTTGGCGTTGATTTTTGTGTACCAGAACATCGCCTCCTTGACGACTATCGAGGTGATAGCCGCGATAAGCGCGAGCGGATTGCGGAAGCTCAGCTCCGTGTACGCGCCCGTGAATATGCTCTTCAGCGCTTCGATACCTATCGCGCCGCCCGCGAGAAACAGCACGACCGCGAGGATAATTTCAGCCACGCACTCGAACCTCTCGTGGCCGTAGGGGTGGTCTGAGTCTGATTCGCGCGCCGAAAGACGTACGCCGACAATGACGATGATTCCGCTGAAAACGTCCGAGGCGGAGTGAACCGCGTCGGAAATCATCGCGCCCGAGTGCGAGATAATGCCCGCGAACAGCTTGAACAGCGTCAGCGCGACGTTGCCGACCATTCCGACGATAGAAACTCTCGTCGCTGCCTGTTTTGCCTCCTGCTGATTGACCATAAAAACCGCTCCTCTCGTTTTTGGGGAGTTTGTAATAATATATGTCCGGATAATAAAAAAGTACCTGCGGAGCAGTTGTCACTGTCCCGCAGGTATCCGCTACTGTCTGTAAAGACCCGGCTCCAAGCTGTCGCTTCGGCCTGTTCAGTACCGCTATTGTATCATGTAATCGCGCGGCTGTCAATAAATCAGGGGAGTCTGAGCAGAAATAATTATTTCTTTTCCTTGCGTGAACGCCGTTCTCGTGGTAATATAGTCTTATCCGAAAAAACCGAAGGAGAAAATATATGAAACTTAAAAGAATGTTCTGCGCGCTGACAGCCGCGGCGGTTCTCGCGGCGTCGATGTTTTCGCTCACGGCGCATGCCGATGACAGCAAGGCTTATTCCGACGAGTACAAGAGCTCGCCGTACTACGAGAAGCTGACCGCCGCTCTGGAGGACAGCCGCGATAAGACGACGATGGAGAAGGCTCTTGCCGCCGCTCTCTCTCAGGAGGGCTACAAGAACTACGCGACCGAGGGAGCCGACCTCGACAAGGCGAGAGAGGACGGACTTCTGTGGACGGGCAAGGAGCTGAGAATGAACGCACACGACACGGGCAACACCGAGTACACCCGCTGGGCTCAGACATGGGTCATGGACGGGGAAGGCGACGCTCAGTACCTCGACTGCGACTGGTGCGCGATCTTCGTAAGCTGGTGCCTCTATCAGGCGGGCTACTACAGCAAGGACGAGCTGAAAAAGTACTACTACGCCTACTGTGCCGAGCCGAGGGTCGAGTACGACGCAGATTCGTGGATCCTCGCGTACAACCTCGACCAGAAAAACGTCTGGTATGCTCCGAAGGCTCACCACAAGCTCGACGCCTACAACTGGAACACCTACTACAATATCGACATCGACCCGTTTGAAATGCCCTACAAGCCCGGCGGACTTGTGTTCTTCTCATGGGACGGCTCGGGCGAGTACTTCGACCACGTGTCGATCGTTGTTGACTATGACCAAGACACCCACGTGCTGACCTACTCAAACGGCAACTCCGCGGGTCAGGTAATCACCCGTCAGATCGACCTCGACGTCGAGGAGGAGTTCCGCGGCATGGCTTTCACAAAGAACAGCAACCGCATCATGGCTTACGCCGACTACGACGAGATCAAGCCCCTTGAGCCGAAGAAAATCACGGCTCCGAATACCGAGATCATGTGGGACAAGGGCGCATCGTCGGGCTTCAGCTTCCGGACGAATTCCGATTCCAAGATCTTCTCTGTCACCGTTGACGGCGAGTACTTAGGCTCAAACGTCGAGAGCAACATGATTCTCCATGAGGGCAAGGTGATCATCGGCAGGTCTGAGATCGTCAACCTCGAAGCCGGAAGTCACGACCTTCTCTTCACCTTCGACGACGGCGCGCTTCCGCTCACGCTGACCGTGACCGACGAGAACGGTATTGAGGATAAGCTCTACGGCGACCTCAACTTCGACGGCAAAATCACCGTTGACGACGCTACGGTTTTACAGAGAGCCGCTGTCGACTTTGTCCAACTCACCGACACCCAGACCGCTCTTGCTGACGTAAACGGCGACGGCAGAGTTTCCGTCCTCGACGTGACCTGCGTACAGAAGTACATCGCGCAGTTTAGTTCGGGCACAGGCAGAGCAGGTCAGAAGTATTGATCAAAAAAATAAAGACGTGTATCAGCGCGATACACGTCTTTTTGTTTTAATGTTAGCCGTTGGATGTTTCGGACTGCGCTTCTGCGGTTGCCGCAGCGTCGTCGGCAGCGTTGAAATCATGGGTGTCGGAGATCGAAGCGTTGCCCTCGAGATCCTCATAAACCGTAACGATCGAGTAGTGCGGCTGAGGATTGGCGGTAACGGGAGTGATCTTGCAGAGCAGCATGTAATTTGTGCCGCTGACTATCTGGGTGCCGAGCAGAGCCTTTGCCTCGTACTGAGCGCCGTCAAGACCCTCAAGTGCCTTTGTCAGAGCCTTCTGGGCTTCGGGAGTAACTTCGGGGGTTTCGGGCTCGGTGTAGCCGCCGGCAATGGGATTCTCGCTGTCTGTGGGAGCCGGCGCCTCAATGTCGCTGTTAGCTACATCGGTGATCTCAGCTTCGCCGTTAAGACCCTCAAAGAGAGTTACGATAACGTAGGTGGCCTTGGGGTCGGCTGTTGTGGGAGTTGCCTTGCAGAGAAGGAAGTGGTTGGTTCCCGCTACGACCTGAGAGCCGAGATATGCCACAGGCTCATAGCCTACGCCGGTGAGAGTGGCTGCCGCCTTGTCGAACACGGTCTTTACTTCGTCGGGAACTACGGGAGAAGCCGCATCGGTGATGCCGCCCGTGATAACGTCGCCGCCCTCGGAAGCAGACGTCTCAGCCTCAGCCGCGGTTGTCGCCGCTTCGGTGGAGCTCTGTGAGCTTGCGTTGTTCTGTCCGCACGCCGCGAATGAGCATACGATAAGTCCGCTGAGAATAATTGCGAATAATTTTTTCATGTCAAATCCCTCTTTCTTTATAGATTTATTGTGGGGGTTATTCCTTGACTTTATTGTAACACAAGCGTTGAAAAAATCAATTGGGAAAACGCAAATTTCTCACAAACTTCTCCTGTTGTTCACAAGAAAATCAAACTCCCGCAGCGTTCTGCGGGAGTCCGTGTTTTACATTATTCCGACCTCTCCGATATGGTACGGAGTGTCGATGTCAGCGAGGTATTTCTGGATAGCCGTTGCGTCCTCAATGCTCAGAGCGTTGCCGGTAACACCGCCTCTGAGAGCACATTTGCCGTCGGGGTCGTCGCTTAGCTCGGCGACAAGGCTCTGCACCGCGGTCACGTCGTTAACGTCGATAACGCCGCTGCCGTCGCAGTCGCCGATGAGATATCTCAGCGACATCGGGTCGAAGTGCTCCTCGATCCACTTTGTGCGCTCGCGGCACCAGTTCTTCATGAATTCGAGGTTTTCCTCATAGGTCGGCAGAGGGTACATCATGACGTTTATCTGGTAGCTTATCTTCCAGCCTGCGTCGGTGTAGTTCCTGTTGAACACGTCGGCGTAGTCAGCGGCAAGCCTGTCGGTAAGACCGCCCTCGGCGCCGATGTCGCGGATATAGTCGATATGCCGCGCGAATTCCCTGCGGATCTCAAGCTCGAACCAGTCGTAGGTGCAGAGCTTCTTGTAGAAGAGCTTGTCGTTAATCTGCAGCCCGTCGGTCTTGAAGGCGGAGGCGGAGTTCGAGGAGAAGTCCTTGTTTACGTTGCCCATCGAGAGGTCGTAGTCCCACGGCGGGCCCGCGTAGAGCTTGCCGTCCTTGTAGTAGAAGAAAACGGAGCTGAAGTTGAAGTCGTTCGTCTTTGCGAACTCGTTGAGGACGTAGAACTTCGCAAACGACGGCACGTCGATCGCGTTCTCAATTGCCTCTCTGTCACCGCTTGCCATAACGTCGGTCAGGCGGTTGACGGTGTTTGTGATGTACTCAAGCTGTTCATCGTCGGGCTCGTCGGGAGCGCTTACGCCGAACCGCAGTCCGCCCTTTGAGGTGATGTAGGACGTGCCCTCGTCAGTGCGCAGCCGCTCGTACTCGAGCAGGAAGTCCTTATTGCCCTCAACGTCGATATCGACCCTGTCCTTGCCGTCCTGAACAGGCTCCATCAGTGTGTAGCAGCCGCGGAAGCTGCCGTCAAGCCACAGCTCGACGATCTTCTGCCGCGAGGTGTACTCAAGCCCCAGCTCGACCGCGAAGTCAAACATGACGTAGTTTCGCAGCAGGGTAGGGTCGAAGGGGTTCGCGAGCAGCGCCCACTTTTTGCCCTTACCCATGCCGAGCAGATCGCGTTTCTTGGAAAACTTGAAGGTGAAGGATTTCTTTCGCGCCATCGCTGTGCTGTTACCGCGCACCTTCACGACGACAGACTCGTCTGCGACGCTCTCGCCGTTGTCCGTGACCTTGATATGAGCGTCGGTGTAGCCGTCCTCCTTTTGAAGCGACAGACCGCTGCCGTTATCGGTGGTGATATACAGCTTCGGCACCTCGGCTGTTTCGGCGGCGAGGGTTGTTGTCTGGGATACTGCCGCCAGCGTCACAATGCAGACGGCGCAGAGAAATAAGGAGATTATTTTTTTCATAAAGCACCTCTGTTGTTTTGTGTTGTTATTTGATTATAAACTATGCACATGTTTGTGTCAAGCGAAAACCAATGTCAAAACAGTAAGGGCGGATCTGCCGTGCGATAGCTTCCGGCTCGCGGTCTGTCCCTGTTGGTGCTTGACAGATGTAACAGTGATTTAGGGAGCACCCTCTGGGCACTCCCTTAATCACTGTCCTATGTGTATAAAAAAGATTTTTTCGGAGGATTTGTGTCAGGGACTTGAACTCCCGAAATCTTTTTGCTATGGTATACGACAACTGCCTGTTGATAACCGGATTTGAGATTTCGGGGCTCAACAGGCAGATAGCTTTTTTATCAATAGTTTTCGGCGTGAAGCTCAAAGAAACTTTGCGGATGATTACAGGTCGGACAAATATCAGGGGCTTGAGTGCCGACGACGATATGACCGCAGTTGCGGCATTCCCAAACTTTGACCTCGCTCTTTTCAAATACCCGAGCGGTTTCGACATTTTTGAGCAGTGCGCGGTATCGTTCTTCATGGTGCTTTTCAATTTCGGCGACCAGTCTGAACTTTGCGGCAAGCTCCGGGAAGCCCTCCGCCTCGGCGGTCTCGGCAAAGCCTTCATACATATCCGTCCACTCGTAGTTCTCGCCTTCAGCAGCTGCTTTTAGGTTTTCTGCGGTGTCACCGATCCCGTTCAGTTCCTTGAACCACAGCTTGGCGTGTTCTTTTTCGTTATCGGCTGTTTTCAGGAACAATGCGGCTATCTGTTCATAGCCTTCCTTCTTTGCTTTTGAGGCAAAGTAGGTGTACTTGTTCCTTGCCTGAGATTCTCCGGCAAATGCGGCTTCAAGGTTCTTTTCTGTTTGAGTGCCTGCATACTTATTCGGCATATTTACCTCCTCGCTACGCCTTCCAAAGACTGTGAAGATTGCAGTAGGCGTATACCGCTTTCACTTCTTCGT
>JAEEGI010013435.1_pt1 | contig 17376 bp, 12 predicted proteins | sample 8958751 | NCBI WGS metagenome assembly JAEEGI01 (sample SAMN16246545, study PRJNA631951) | gut metagenome | biome: gut microbiome; feature: rumen; material: KS-attached | host: Bos | place: Iran: Karaj | collected 2018-10
TTGTGGTATAGGGGGAGGTTCAGCTTCTCCAGCAGGATGCGCCAGCGGCGGGTGTGGTTGTACTGGGCGATGGCGTACCAGCCGTGCGACGGATGCGTGCGCCGGACGTTGTAGTCCTCGGCGCTGACCGGCTGGATGCGCAGGTACTCCCGGATAAACTCCTGCGTCGCTTTGGCATGGAGTTCATCCAGCGGTGTATTCTCGGTCGGGTAATTCTGATCCAGCCACTCCTGCAGGGTGAGGCCGAAGCGGCGCTTGATGACGGAGTGGGGCGGGAGACACTTCTTTTTGAAGTCCGTCCGCAGAGGCGGGCGGCCGTTGTCCAGGATGAACTGCTCCACGGAATCCCGGATCGCAGCCTCCGTCCATCGGTTGAGAGGCAGCTCGTCGATCATGGTATGTAGGACTTGAACGACTTCCTCGTTCTCGGCCAGGGCCTGAACGGCCAGCTCCAAAGCCTGTTTTCTTGTCATGGTGATCAGCCTCCTTGAAGCTTTTCGCCATCCCATAATCGCTGGGACGCCGTAGGTGGAAAAACGCACGTCGTGGGCGTCGGCGTCGAAGTTGTCGATGGCCTTGATGAGGCCGATGCAGCCCACCTGGAACAGGTCGTCGATGTTCTCGCCCCGGGCGGAGAAGCGCTGGATCACGCTGAGCACCAGCCGCAGGTTCCCGGCGATCAGCTCCTCCCGGGCGGCCTTGTCTCCCTGCTTGACCCGAAGGAGCAGCTCCCGTGTCCGCTCCGGAGACAGCACCGACAGCCGCGAGGTGTTCACGCCGCAGATCTCTACTTTTCCCTGCATGAAAAAACCTCCCTTGTGTATGGGCGGCACGGTACAACATCGACTTCTCTGCGAAGGAAAATCTCCCGCAGTTCTCTTTTGCCGAATCGTGCCGCGCCGCCCCTTAGTCTTTCCGCAGGGGAGGCAGGTTTATACATTTGCGGCGGATCGGAAACAGATCGGGAAGTAAAGAGGCAAAATCGGCGGGCAGCTTGCGAAGAACCGGAGGCTTGCGGTCTGCCGAAAACCGGATGCGAATAGGCATCCAAATAAAACGAATAAATATCGGGAATTAGCCTTGACAACGGCGACCTCTGCCGATATAATCAGAAAAAATGAATAAGCTGCCGCTCACCACCGGGTGGGCGGGCCGGTGGGTATTCGAAACTCAGCCGCAGGTACGGTGCGCTGCGCGCATTATAAGGCGGAGTTCCGGGTACCCATATCACTTTTTCAGGAGGTTTTCCCATGTATATCAAGCCTTTTCTGGTGGAGGAGTGGATGAACGCCCATGAGACCGGGGCCCGGTACAATATCGCCGAGACCTGCGTGGATTCGGTGTCGCTCAATGAGCTCCGGGAGCTCGCCGGCGTGGACGGCAGGGCGCTCTGGGAGGAATTCTGCGGCCGGCGGCTCACCTACGGGGACATCGAGGGAGCCCCTGCCCTGCGGGAGGGGATCTGCGGCCTGTACCGGACCATATCTCCCGGGTGCGTCATCCCGACCCACGGGGCGGCGGGGGCGAACCACCATGTGTTCTGTTCGCTGATCGATCCGGGGGACCACGTGGTCAGCGTCATGCCGACCTATCAGCAGCTCTACTCCATTCCCGAATCCTTCGGGGCGAGGGTCTCGCCGCTGCCGCTGCGGGAGGAGAACGGCTATCTGCCGGACCCGGACGAGCTCCGGCGACTGGTGACGCCCGGGACAAAAATGATCTGCCTCAACAACCCGAACAACCCCACCGGCGCGCTGATGAGCGGAGAGCTTCTGCGGCAGCTCGCGGAGATCGCCCGGGAGGCCGACGCGTATCTGCTCTGCGACGAGGTGTACCGGCATCTGAACCAGGAGGACGGGTGGAGCGAATCCATCGCGGACCTGTACGACAAGGGGATCTCCGTCAGCAGCATGTCCAAGGTCTTCTCTCTGGCCGGGCTCCGGCTGGGGTGGATCGCGACCCGCGACAGGGAGGCCCTCAAAGCTTTTATGTCCCGGCGGGACTACAACCTGATCAGCTGCGGGATGATCGACGAGTACGTGGCGGCTGCGGCGCTGCGGAGCAGGGAGGCGCTTCTTGCCCGCAGCCGCCGCATCGTCCGGGAGAACCTGGCTGTTCTGGACGCCTGGATAGACAGCGAGCCCATGCTGCGCTATGTCAGGCCCCGGGCCGGGACCACGGCGCTGGTCCATTACGATCACCCCATGGATTCCTATGAATTCTGCACGCGCATGTATAAGGAGACGGGCGCGTTCGTGACGCCGGGGGATTGCTTCGGCCAGCCCCGGACCATGCGCATCGGCTATGCCTGCGACGCGCAGGTGCTCAGGGACGGCCTGGAGGCGGTCAGCCGCTTCCTGCGGACGCTGGAGCGCTGAGGGCAGGGGAAACGGGGGAGAGGGAAATCCTCCGGAAGCATTGAAAAGCGGCGGGCGGTTTGCTATGATGGCCTTGCGGGAAAGCATTTGAAAAAACCGGCAAAGCCGGGCAGCCGGGAACGCTCCCGACGCCCCGCGGAAAGGGGAAACTATGCATATACCTGAGGAATTTCTGAAAAACCAGACCTTTGACTCCCGGGCCATCGGCTTCAACCGCCAGCTGATCCCCGGCATGATCAACGGCGGAAAGCACGGCGACACAAACATCGGCTACAAAGTGGCGGCGGACGGCAAGGTGTGGGTGAGCCTTTACGGGCCCACGGCAAAGGAAGTGACCGCCGGACCGCCGGAGAACCTGGTGCCTCTGACCCTGCAGGAGGACGGCATGTGGACCGGCACCATCCAGTACACGGAGCCCGGTCTCAAGCAGCTCATCTTCTACGTGGACGGCGTCCGGGTGGTCAACCCCCTGGCCCCCATCGGATACGGCTGGGGCTACGGCATCAACTACATCGAGGTGCCGGACCCGGACCAGGACTTTCTCCTCATCAGGGACGTGCCCCACGGAACGGTCTCCCAGGAGTATTTTTATTCCCAGGTCACCGGGGAGACGGAGTGCTGCTACGTTTACACGCCGCCCGGATACCGGGACGACCCGGACAAGACGTACCCGGTCATGTACCTGCAGCACGGCGGCGGCGAGAACGAGGCCTGCTGGACCCACCTGGGCAAGGTGAACTTCATCATGGACAACCTGCTGGCGGAGGGCAGGGCCGTGCCGTTCCTCATCGTGATGAACAACGCCATGATGCAGGTCAACACCGACGGTGATCCCCGCCTGGACAACAGCCGGTTCAATGAAATGCTGATCCGGGACAGCATCCCCTTCATCGAGTCCCGCTACCGAGCCATCCCGAATAAAAAAGCCCGGGCCGTGGCCGGGTTGTCCATGGGCTCCCTGCTGGCGGGGGAGATGATCATGGCTCACTATGACGTCTTCGGCTCCGCGGGGCTGTTCACCGGCTACACCTATCCGGTGATCGCCGGGACGAGCCGGGATCAGTCCGATCAGCTCAAAGCCCTGGACGACGCGGAGACCTTCAACCGGGAGGTGGACCCCTTCTTCGGCGCCATCGGCGACCGGGAGGTGTCCCTGCCCCTGTTCGAAAAGGAGCGGGCGTACTGCGCCGAGAAGGGCGTTCACTACATCCAGAAGATCTATCCCGGCTACCACGAGTGGCGGGTCTGGAGGGCGGCGTTCCGCGATTACGCCCAGATGGTGTTCAGAAACCTGTAAAGCAGCGCAAAAAACTCCCCGGCGGAGATTGTCTCCGCCGGGGAGTAAACTATATTTGGGGCGTTATTTGTAGAAGACCGCGCCGTACTTTCTGGCCTCGTCCTTCATAATAGAGTTTTTCCATCTGGTCTGCTCGTCTCCGGGCAGGCCCATGATGTTGCCGGCCCAGCAGTAGCCGCCGCCCACGGCGTAGCGGTCGAAGGTGTCCCGCACCGCCTGGCGCAGCTCCTCCTCGGTGACGTCGGGCTCCGACAGCCGGTGGCGGCCGTCGAAGCAGCCCTGGAGCACCAGCCTGTTGCCGTATTTCTTCTTGATGCCGTCCAGATCGTTGCTGGTCTGGGCCGGGTTCCAGTGGTCCACGCCGATGTCTACCCAGTCCTGCACGAACTCGTCGGCGCGGCCGCAGCAGTGCATGGCGATGTGCAGCCCCCGGTCCCGGCCGAATTTGGCGATCCGGTCGTGGTAGGGCAGCACCAGCGTCCGGTACAGCTCCTCGGAGATGAAGGGCGACCTCTCGCTGCAGGCGTCGTCCGCCAGGGCGATGATGTCCGGCTGCAGGATGGGGACGACCTTTTCCGCCACGCTCTCGAAGAACGTGCACAGGTAATCCATCAGCGCGGCCACCTCCTCGGGCTCCTCGTACATGGCGATCATGGCGTTTTCAAAGCCCATGAAGGACACCAGGTCCATGAAGAACCCGAAGTGCAGGTCCAGGGAGATGGCGGTGGTCTCCCGGGTGCAGCCCATGGCGGCGTAGCCGTCCAGCTGCTTTTTGATCATGGCCTCCCAGTCCACATGGCTGAAATCCGGGGCCTTGATCACGTCCCGCCAGCGTGTGATGTCGTCGAGAATGAAGTTGCCGGGCTCCGGCAGACGGCCGTTGTTGCCCTCCGCGTTGCCGACCCAGGTGACGCCCCAGACGTCCACGTTGCTGCCGCCCCGGTGCTGGGCCAGGATCTCGGGCATCATCAGGATGTTGCAGACCGGCTCCGTGTCGCCGGGCATGGGGCCGAAGCTGAACAGGGGCACGTACTCCGGCACGCCGCCGTCAAGGCAGCGCAGATAGTTTTCCTTCGGTGTGAGATGTGCTGACATTGCGGTTTCCTCCTCTTTTTGGCGTTTTCGTTGTTTCGGCCTGCGGCTGCCGCCGCGGCCTGTCCGGCCGCTCCTCCTGGCGGTTCCGCCGCAGAATTTTTGTCATCTTATACAAACCCATTTTACTATAAACCAAAGGATTTGGGGAAACAACATAATAAATGATGAAACTGCCTGGTACCGTTTGTACATTTTGGACGAGCCGGCATCCGATCCGGCAGAGAGCAAAAAGCAGAGAGGAAAGAGAGCAAAGAAAAAAGCAGCCCTCCTCGTGTGAGGAGGGCTGCCGAGGCTTTGCGTACAGAGCTTTCCGCACTTGCCGGACCCGCTCAGGCCTTGACCTTCCAGGTGGAGAAGACGTAGTACAGAGGCTTCGCGGAGACATACCTGGCGGTGACCTTGCAGCGGTACTTCCAGCCGTTCTTGCCTCTGGTGACCTTTACGCAGATGGTATTGGAGGTGGCGCCTCTGACATTGACGTAGGACCTGCCGCTGCCCTTCTTGACCTGCCACTGGAATTTCACGGAGACGCTTCTTCCGCCGACAGTGTAGCCGTAGGCGGGAACGCTCGCTTTATAATAGTTGCCGACATAGAGGACAATGGAGCCGTTGGACTTCACCGCGGCGGCAGTCTTGTTGGCGACGGCGGCGACAGCGTCAAGCTCCGGGGTGTCGGCGGCGAAGGCTGTGGCGGGCAGAAGCGCGGTGACGGACAGCACGCACAGCAGCACGGCGATGATCCGGGTAAATGCTTTTCGGGTTTTCATTTCTTTTTCCTCCCTGAAGTGTTTTTTGATCCGGTGAATCCTGCAGCCCTTTTGCCGGGCTTTTTGATCAGCCTTTCTGACCATATATACACGCAGCGGGGAGAAGTGTTACAAAATATGGAAAAGACTTTTCGCGGAGAAGTCCCTTTGCCGGCGGCCGGGGGGCACAGACGGCGGCCTGCGCAGAAAAAAGCAGCCCCCCTCATCCGAGGAGAGCTGCTTTTGCTGTTTCGTGTGTGCTTACCTCTTCACTTTCCAGGTGGAGAAGACATAGTACAGGGGCTTCGCGGAGACGTTTCTGGCAGTGACCTTGCAGCGGTACTTCCAGCCGTTCTTGCCCTTGGTGACCTTGACGCGGATGGTATTGGATCTGGCGCCTTTGACATTGACATAGGGCTTGCCGCTGCCCTTCTTGACCTGCCACTGGAATTTCACGGAGACGCTTCTTCCGCCGACAGTGTAGCCGCTGGCGGGAACGCTCGCTTTATAATAGTCGCCGACATAAAGGATGATGGAGCCGTTGGCTTTCGCTTCGGCGGCGATCTTGTTCGCAGCAGCGGTAACGTTGTCCAGCTCAGGAACATCCGCAGCAAAGGCTACGGTGGGCAGAAGAGCAGCGATGGACAGCACGCACAGAAGCATGGCGAGCAGTCTGACTGACTTTTTCATGTAATAATCCTCCTTATATAATTGGGCTTAACCCAACACAGTATCCCACAACGCCCAGATTTTGTCAACAAAAACCGGGAGGATTGTGCCGTCGGGAAAAAAGTCTGTGACACTGTACAAATCCGGTCCGGCAGCTTTTTCACATTCTGACCAACACATATAAATAGTTTTATGCATTGCCTTTTGCATATTTTCCCCCACGGACAGATGGTAAGTCCCGGCGCCCCGGCGACGGCAGGCGGCCGGGATGCGAAACCGCCCCTCCCGAATCGGGGAGAGGCGGCGCTGTCCGCGGTCAGGTCACCTTCAGCTTCCAGGTGATGGAGAGCATCACCTTGGAGGGAGTGCCCTTCTTTGTGGTCTTGAGACGGTATACATACCCGTTCTTGCCCTTGGCGGCGAAGCTGAGCATGTACTTCGTGGCCTTTTTCAATCTGACCCACTTGGAGGTGCCGGGCTTCATGTAGTACCAGTAGAAACTTACGGCAAAGGGGTAGGCAGAGGTGCCGTGACGGTAGTAGTTGAAGTCCACGAGGTTGACACGGGAATTGCGGGAGACGGTCAGGTTGTATGTGTACTTCTCGGCTACCGAAGCGTTCTTTCTGGCGTCGGCCGCCTGCCTGACTCCCTGGGCTGCGCTGACGACGACCGCCTTCACATTGTCCGTATCGGTATCCGCCGCCAGAACGGCGGAAGGCAGCAGAGAAGCAAACGACATCACGCACAGCAGCATGGCAACCAGTCTGATCACGCGCTTTTTCATGAAAATCCCTCCTGGCTTGGTTTTTATGGCTGAGTAAAGAATCCCATAATTTGCCGGTTTTGTCAATAGGGTTGCCGTAGAATCCTGTTGATATTTTTTACTTTTTGTAATAAAATGCGAGCAATGACAAGATATGATCGGAAGGGGAGCGGAAAATGAAGCGGCTGTACATGATCGGCGGTACCATGGGCGTGGGAAAGACCACCGTGTGTCAGGAGCTCAAGCGGCTGCTGCCAAACAGCGTCTTTCTGGACGGAGACTGGTGCTGGGACGCCGACCCGTTCCAGGTGACGGAGGAGACCATGGCCATGGTCAACGACAACATCTGTTACCTGTTGAACAGCTTCCTGCGCTGCAGCGCTTATGAGAACGTGATCTTCTGCTGGGTGATGCACCGGCAGGAGATCCTCGACGGCATCCTCGCCCGGCTGGACACCTCGGGCTGCCGCGTAGTGGCCGTGTCGCTGACCGCCTCGGCAGAGACCCTGCGGCAGAGGCTCTCCGCCGATGTGGCCGCGGGGAAACGGCAGGAGGACATCATCGCCCGGAGCACGGAGCGCATCCCGCTCTACGACGCCCTGAACACCGTCAAGCTCTCCACCGACGGAAAAACGCCCTCCCGGCTGGCCGGGGAGCTGGCCGCACTTTAACTGCACAAATCAGCCCGAACCGTCAGCCCCATAAATTGGGCTGGCGGTTTCTTTTCATCGGGATAAAGCTATATTATAATGTTAATCGTGAAAAGGCAGCTCCGGCGCAGCCGGGGCCAAATGCGGGAGGAGGCGCAATCATGATAGGACAAAAAGAAAACCTGCTTCGTATGCTGGACGGGCAGATGCCCGAATACGTACCCATCAACTCGTTTTTCGTAAACAACGGAAAGCCCCCGCTGATGGCGGGCGGCATGATGTTCAACCCCTCGATCCTGGGGGATTTCCGGGGCCCCAACGGCGGCTATGACCCCTGGGGCGTACACTACACCACCGAGTCCTCCGCGGGCGTGGTGGCGTCCATCCCCGAGCCCAACAACTTCATCCTCAAGGATGTGACCCGCTGGGAAGAGGTCATCAAGGTCCCCGAGCACTTCAAGGACTGGGACTGGGAGCGGGCGGCCAAGGCCGACATGGCCAAGATCCCCTGGGACAAAGAGCAGCAGATTTTCGTGGGCAAGGGCTGGGACGACTTCTTCCAGCAGTTCATCGGCATGATGGGCTTCACCGAGGGCCTGTGCGCGCTCTACGAGGAGCCTGAGGCGGTCCACGCCCTGCTGGATTTCATGTGCGATACTGTCATCGAGATCACCAAGAACGTGCTCTACTACTACAAGCCCGAGGCCTACTACATGCTGGACGACTCTGCCGCCAAGCAGACCCCCTTCGTGGGCCGGGAGATGTTCGAGGAGTTCTTCGTGCCCCGGTACAAGAGGACCCTGGACCTGGTGCGGGACGCCGGGCTGCCGGTGTTCTACCACAACTGCGGCCGGTGCGAGGACCTGCTGCCTCCCATGGTGCGCCTGGGTGTCCGTGTGTGGGACCCCGCCCAGACGGAAAACGACCTGGTGGAGGTCAAGAACCGCTTCGGGCGGCAGCTGATCATCAGCGGAGGCTTCGAGTTCAAGCCCGCCGACATAGATGCGGTGACGGAGGAGGATGCCCGGGAGGCCGTCCGCGAGGCCTTCGCCAAAATGGCGCCCAACGGCGGATGGATCTTCTCCGGCGGCGTCTATTCCCTGGACCGCATGAACCCCAAGGTACAGCAGATCAACGGCTGGATCGTCGACGAGGCCCAGCGGCTCAGCGTGGAGGTATACAAGTAAGTCCCTGTCATCCTGAGCGAAGGATCTTGAAACGCGCGTTGAAAAACGCGCGTTTCAAGACTGCAGACAAAGCAACGCTTAGGCTCGCCGCAAAGTGACGAACAGGATTATTGAATGTTTTTGAGGCAGCTTTGCCGCCGCAAAAACACCATAAGGCGAGCAAAGCGAGCCCTCGCGCCGACCAAACGCGCGGCGTCAACACGCCGCCGCGTGCGATTGCGCGAGTGATCTCGATTGAGAGCATAAGCGAAGCGGGTCTCAATCGAAGCGTGTCGATTTTGTCGACACGCTCAAACGCGCGTTGAAAAACGCGCGTTTTTTTATGGCAAAATCCCTGTACAGGAGTATAATGTCCCCGTACAAACGAAAAAGAGGGAATGATATGAAAAAGCGAGTCATCGTTGTTCTTCTGGCCGTGTGTCTTCTGGCCGCTCTGACGGCCCTGGCCCTGCGCCTGTCCCAAAAAGAGGGCCCGCCGGTCTCCCAGGCGAACGCCCGGAATGCGGCCGCCCTCCTCGCCGACCTGGTGACCGCCGCCGAGAGCCCTTCGGAGGGCGACGCGGCGCGCATAGCGGCGGACCTGGACGCAGTCCGCTCTGTGAGCAGGAGCGACTACAGGCTGCTCAAGGCCATTGCCGACCACTGGCAGCAGGTGTACCTGGACCCGGCCCATGAGCTGTGCCTCTACCGCGGGGACGGGACCGCTCCGGAGCTCATGGACGCCGGCATCCCCGACGGACCCACCCACGCCATCGTGGTGCTGGGCTTCGAGCTCATGGACGGGGAGATGCAGCAGGAGCTTGTGGGCCGGTGCGAAGCGGCGGCGGCCGCCGCCCGGGCGCTTCCCAACGCCATCATGGTCTGCTCCGGCGGAGCCACGGGTCCCAACAACCCCGACGGCCACACCGAGGCGGGGCTGATGAAGGCGTACCTGACGGAAAAGTGCGGCATCGACCCGGCGCGGATCTACATCGATGAGGCGGCCATGACCACCCAGGAGAACGCCGTGAACACCTTCCGGATCCTGCAGGAAAACGGCGTGAAGACCATGACCATCGTCACCTCCGCCTACCACCAGCGCTGGGGCGAGGCGGTCTACCACACCGTGGCGGAGCTCTATCGCCGGCAGCACGATTACCCGGTGGAGATCGTGGGCAGCTTTTCCCTGGACAAGGAGCCTGACGTGCCCATGTACGCCATGGACGCCCGGATCGCCGCTTTCCAGATCGCCGGCATCCTGGAGCTGCCGGAGGAGGCCAGGTCCGCCCTGCCGTCCTTTTTCCTGGAGCCGACCCATACGGAACCCGACTACGCCAAGGCGGAGAACTGGGCCTATTACGGCTTCGAGGAGGACCGGGAGGCGGATGTGTTCCTCATCTGTCCCACCGTGGACATGAACGACGAGTACAACATGTCCATGGACGACGAGGAGACCAGGGCCAGCTTTTTGGGCGCGCTGAATATGGAGCGGGGCATCTATGAGGACAGCGGCCGGGTGTTCGCCCCCTACTACCGCCAGGCGGCCATGAAGGTCTACGACCTGACGGCCGAGGAGCGGGAGCCTTACCTGGCGCTGGCCTATGCCGACGTGTCCGCCGCCTTTTCGTACTATCTGGAAAACGAGAACAACGGCCGCCCCATCATCCTGGCGGGCTTTTCCCAGGGGGCCGATATGTGCTACCGGCTGCTGGCGGAGTACTTCGGCGAGGACCGGATGTACTGCCGGCTGGCGGCGGTGTACGCCATCGGCTGGCCCTGCACCGACGAGCTGATCGAAAAGTATCCCCAGATCGTCCCGGCCTCGGGGGAAAAAGACGTGGGCGTGGTGGTCAGCTTTGACTGCGAAGCTCCGGAGGTGACGGAGACCTTCATCTATCCTGCCGGGACCAGGGGCCATTCCATCAATCCCCTGAACTGGCGCACCGACGGCGTCCCGGCGGACAAAGGCGAGAACCCCGGCGCCTGCTTCACCGACTACAGCGGCGCCGTCACCGCGGAGCAGGCGGCGCTGTGCGGCGCGTACCTGGACACAGAGCGGGGCGTGCTGAAGGTGACGGATATCGCCCCCGCCGACTATCCCGCCGTGGTCCCCGGCCTGCCCGAGGGGGCTTACCATGTATACGACTACATGTTCTTCTTCCGCAGCCTGCAGGCCAACGTCGGCGCACGCCTGGACGCCTATCTCCGCGGCACGGGAGAGAGTATCGAATACTGGACAGCCGACTCCCCCGCCATGAAGTCCATCACGGAGTTCGTGGCCGCCGTCACGGACGAAAGCGCGGAGACTTACACGGCCCCGGAGGACCGGATCGCCGTGTTCGATTTCGACGGCACTTTGTACGGGGAGCTGTTTCCCACCTATTTTGACCAGAGCCTGTTCCTCCATCGGGCGCTCCATGACCCGACCTTTACCCCGCCGGAGGACGTGCGCGCCTACGCCGAGGCCCTGGAGACGGCGGTGCTGCACCGCCTGCCGGAGCCCGATTCCCCCCGCTCCACAGCCCAGATGGCGGCGGAGTGCTTCAAGGGCTTCACCCCGGAGGAGTACAGCGCCTATATCCGGGAGTTCATGTCGCAGCCCGTGGCGGGCTTTAAGGGCATGACCTACGCCGAGGGCTTCTACAAGCCCATGATCGCTCTGGTGAAGTACCTGGCGGACCACGGCTTCACCGTGTTCGTCAGCAGCGGCTCGGAGCGGACCCTGCCCCGGGAGCTGATGGCGGGGATGCTGGATCAATGGATCCCGCCCTGGCAGGTCATCGGCAGCACCTTCTCCCTCGCCGCCTCCGGCCAGGGGGACAAGGACGGCCGAAGCTATACCTACGCCCCGGAGGACCGGCTGCTGATGGAGGGGAACCTGCTCGTCAAAAACCAGAAGACGAACAAGGTCTTCGGCATCGTCAATGAGATCGGCCGCCCGCCGCTGCTGGTGTTCGGCAACAGCTCCGGGGATCTGGCCATGGCCCAGTATGCCGTCCAGCACGGCGGCCGGGCGTACATGCTGCTGTGCGACGACCTGGAGCGGGACCACGGGGATGCCGCTGTGGCGGAGAAGTTCCGGAAAACCTGCCAGGGCCTGGGCTTCGAGACCGTGTCCATGCGGGATGAGTTTGAGACCATCTACGGGGACGGCCCGGTGCTGACGGGATACACAGACGAACTTGACATGGCAGCGTAAACAGACAAAAAACAGGCCGCGGAGCTTTGCCCCGCGGCCTGTTTACACTTTTATTTTGTCTTTTCGATCCAGGCCTTGACAAGCAGCTCCATCAGCTTTGAGGGCGGATCAAGACGAGCCTCCGCCTTGTCGCCCCACCACATGGCGTTGGGGCTTTCGGGGGTGAGGGTCTCCCACCGCGGCATGGGCGTGCCGTCGGCGTCGTTCCCGTTGGGGTCGCCGCAGCGGATGAAGTTGCCCAGGTAGTTGCACATCTGCCGGGCCAGGTCGTAGTGCTTGCCCACGAAGGGCCGCCAGCACTTGGCCAGGGTCTCGAACCAGAACCACAGGTCCACGGAGTGGAAGGTGCCCGGGTTGTCCCAGCCGGGGATCTCCGCGTCGAACACGGCGTAGTAGATGGGGGACTTCTTCCCGATCTCGGGGTCGTGGGCGGCAAAGGCCCTGGCGCAGACCTCGATGCCGCTGCTGCGGGTCTCCTGCTTCCAGTCGGCCGGATCGGGCCCCAGCAGGCTCAGGAACGCCCCGGCGTCCTCCCCGAAGTTCTCTTTGGCGAAGGCCTCGGTCTCCGCCCGGTCGGTGAGATGCAGAGAGCTCATGAATTCGCTGCTGGTGCGAGTGATCATCATGGGCACGTCCAGACGATTGCCCCGGAGCATGTTTTCCGTGGCGTCCCCGGTCTGGAACACCCCGTCGGGCACGGTGCCGAAGTGGAAGGGGAAGTCCAGAGTCTTGTCCCGGACGAATTCCGCGGGCAGGGCCCGGGCCTCCTCCAGGGTCTTCACGCCCATGTGCTCAAAGAACCTTACGCCGGCCTCCTGGGCTTCGGCGTAGGTGGGGTGCTTGCCCAGCGGTCCCGGGAAAATGCCGCCGAACACGCCGCTGACGATGACCGCCCGGTCGAAGAGGCCCTGGTTCTGGGGGCTGGTGAGCTGGGCGCAGACGCTGCCGCCGCCGGCGGACTGACCGCCGATGGTGATGTTGCCCGCGTCGCCGCCGAAGGCCGCGATGTTCCGCTTCACCCAGCGGATGCCGGCCTGCTGATCCAGGTGGCCGAAGTTGGCCGGGTCATCGGGCTGCTCCCTGGCGAGCTGGGGATGGGCCAGGAAGCCGAAGGCCGTCACCCGGTAGTTCACCGTGACCACCACCACGCCCCGGCGGGCGATGCGCTCGCCGTCGAACTCCATCTCGGCGGTGTTGCCCTCCTTCAGGCCGCCGCCGAAGAACCACACGAACACCGGCAGCCGCTCCTCCGCCGTCTTGGCGGGGGTCCAGATGTTCAGATACAGGCAGTCCTCGTCCATGGGGATGGTGGGGTCCACGTTCCACTCCCTGGAGTAGATGTTGTTCAGATCCAGCCCGGGGATATGCTGCATGGAGATGGGGGCGAAGCTCCAGCATTTGCGCTCTCCCTCCCAGGGGATCACGGGCTGGGGCGCCCGCCAGCGGTTGGCGCCTACGGGCGGCGCGGCAAAGGGCACGCCCTTGAAAGAGGTGACGCGGGGGTCCGCCGCGGGCAGACCGACGACCACGCCGCCTTCCACAGTCGCTTTGCGGATCATATCGTATGCTCCTTTCCTGATAGCCGAGTTTTGGGGGCCGGGATACGGCCCGGGCATATTGTACTCCTTCTCAACATCAATGACAACTGTTCCCGGGAGATTTGCCGTATTTTTTGTGAGGTATGACGGAAAAATCCCCGCCTTTGCTGGACAGAGGGAAAAAAGTGTTGTAGAATCTTGATCGGAAGCCGCCTTCCGGCCGGAAAAGCGGGCGCCCCGGCGCTTTCACGGCGCCGGGGCGAACAGGCTCGGATCATTCTGTTTTCAGCTTCCGGCGCAGCCAGGCGTCCAGCTCGTCAAAGCCGCCGCCGGCCCAGCGGGAGAGGTCCGCGCCCCGGCCGATGAGGCAGTCGGTCAGCAGGAACACCTCTATGCCCAGCTTTTCCGCCGCGGTGTCCTCGCCGGCGTCGTTGCCCACCATCAGGCAGTCCTCCGGCCGCGCGTCCAGCCGGCGCAGGATCTCCCGGTAATACGCCGGGTTGGGCTTGCACCAGCTGATGTTCTCATAGGTGGTGTACAGGGCGAAGTCCTCCGGCGTCAGCCCTGCCCAGCTGATGCGGCTGCGGGTGGCCACATCCGGGAACAGGGGGTTGGTGGCAAGGACCGGGACCGCTCCCAGGGAGCGCACCAGGGCCACGGTCTCCGCCGCCCGGGGGGTATAGCCGCACAGGGCCCGGGCCTGCTGGAATTCCACGGCGTAGAACTCCTCGAACACCCGGACGTCCTCCCGGCACTTCTCCCCGTACACGGAGGCGAAGTAGTCCCAGAAGGCCTCCTCGTTGGTGCGGGAGCCGTCGTTTTTCACCATGGCGGCGGTGCCGGCCCAGATATTGCGGATCAGCTCTTTCGGCTCGTACCCGTGAGGGGCCATTTTCTTCACCAGATAGCCGAAATAGCCGTTGACGAAGGCGTCCTGATCCATGGGGAGCAGGGTGCCGTCCAGATCGAACAGTACATAGCGCATCTTGTCACCTCAAAGATCCAGGGCGCAGAGGTCCTCCGGCGTCTCCCGGCGCACCGCCACATAGCTGCGGCCCCGGTCCAGCATGACCACCGGCGGGCGGCCCAGCCGGTTGTAGTTGGAGGCCATGGAGTAGTTGTACGCCCCGGTGGTGCATACGCAGATGTGCTCCCCACGGCGGACATCCGCCGGCAGCCGGACCCCCGGCTGGAGGATGTCCCCGTTCTCGCAGCAGCGACCCGCCAGATCGAAGGTATCCTCGTTCTCCGGGGACCGGTCCCCGTGGAGGACGGTGTAGCGGGCCCCGTACAGGCAGTAGCGGGGGTTGTCGGCCATGCCGCCGTCGACGATGACGTAGTTTTTCACGCCGGGGATGTGCTTGACGGCGCTGACGGTGTACACGGTCATGCCCGCGTCGGCCACGATGCTGCGGCCCGGCTCCATGAGCACCTTCGGCATGGGCAGCCCGGCGTCCTCGATGCGGCGGCGCAGGTGCCCGGCCACCTCGGCGATCCGGCGGGGGATGTCCGCCCGGGGGTCGGCGTCCACGTAGCGCACGCCGTAGCCTCCGCCCAGGTCCAGCTCCTCCGCGGTCCAGCCCAGCTCCGCCCGCACGGCGGCCATGAACGCCGTCATCACGTCGCACAGGTCCAGGAACACGCTCTCGTCGAAGACCTCCGAGCCCACGTGGCTGTGGAGGCCCGCCAGCCTTACCCCGGGGGCGGCCAGGGCCCGGCGCAGCAGCTCCATGGCCTGGCCGGTCTCGATGGGCGCGCCGAACTTCACGTCCACGGTGCCGGTGTTCACCGCCTCGTAGGTGTGGGGGTCGATGCCCGGGGTGACGCGCACCAGGATCTTCTGCCGCAGGCCCCGCTCAGCCGCCATGGCCGACAGGACCTCCAGCTCCTCGGCGCTGTCCACCACGAAGCAGCCCACGCCGTGCTCCAGGGCCCAGAGGATATCCGCGTCGGTCTTGCCGTCGCCCTGAAAATAGATGTCCTGCGCCGGGAAGCCCGCGGAGACGGCGGTATACAGCTCTCCCACGGACACCGCGTCCAGCCCCATGCCCTCTTCCGCGGCGATCCGGCAGACGGCCCTGAAGGAGGCGGCCTTCCCGGCGTAGAGCACCCGGGAGCCGGCGGGGAAGCACTTCCCGAAGGCGTCCAGGTACATGCGGCAGTTGGCGCGGATCCGCTCCTCGTCCATCAGATACAGCGGGGTGCCGTACTCCGCCGCCAGGCGGGGGACGGACTGTCCCGCGAAGCAGACAGCCCCGGTCTCATCCCGGGTGATATTGGATGTCAGTATTTCCATTTTTCCGCTCCTCCGGCCGGAGAACTCCGGCCCGGTGATTCTGGCGTATTCTATCATGCATACGAAAGGGGTGTCAACCGGCATCCCGGCGGGCCCCGCCCGCACATGAAAAGGAGGATTCAAATGGCAAACAAGATCTACGCGGCCAAGGACTCCGCCGTATCGGCGCGAGAAAAGGAACACATGGCGCTGTCCCGCTCTCTGGCGGGGGAGTGCGTGGTGCTGCTGGAAAACGACGGCGCCCTCCCCCTGCAGGGTACGGAGCGCCTGGCGCTGTTCGGCAGCGGCGCCCGGCACACCGTCCGGGGCGGCACGGGCTCGGGCGAGGTGAACACCCGCAGCGACGTGAACATCGAGCAGGGCCTGGAGGCCGCGGGCTTCACCGTGGTCACGAAGCCCTGGCTGGACAAGATGGACGCCGGGTACGTCCGGGCCCATGAGGAGCACGACGAGCGGATCGCCCGCCGCGCGGCGGAGCTGAACATCCCCCTCTTTTTCGCGGGCTTCCCCTTTCCCTTCCAGGTGCCCGCGCCGGTGGAGATCGCCCCGGAGGACCTGGCGGCGGCCGACGCGGCCGTATACGTCATCTCCCGCACCGCCGGCGAGGGCGCCGACCGCTGGAACAAGCGGGGCGACTATCTGCTGTTCGACGAGGAGAAGGAGCAGCTGACCCTGCTGGGCGAAAAGTATGACAGGCTCATCGTGGTACTGAACATCGGCGGCGTCATGGACCTGAGCGAACTGCTCGGCATCCCCGGGATCGGCGCCGTGGTGCTCATGGGCCAGCTGGGCAATATCGGCGGCGACGTGCTCTCCGACGTGCTCTCCGGCAGGGTCAACCCCTCCGGCAAGCTGGTGGACACCTGGGCAAAGTCTTACGCCGACTACCCCTCGCCTGCCTTCAGCCACAACAACGGCGATCTGGACGACGAATACTACGGCGAGGGGATCTATGTGGGCTACCGGTATTTCGACACCTTCGGCGTGGAGCCCCTGTACCCCTTCGGCTTCGGCCGCTCCTACACCACATTCGAATATTCCTGCGGCGAAGCCGTTCTGAGCGGGGAGACGGTACGCGCGGAGGTGACGGTGAAGAACACCGGCGCTGTGCCGGGCCGGGAGACCGTGCAGCTCTACTTCTCGCCTCCGGAGGGGCAGCTTCCCAGGCCCCGTCAGGAGCTGCTGACCTATGCCAAGACAAAAGAGCTCGCCCCCGGGGAGAGCGAGACGCTGACGCTGACCTTCAAGGCCCGGCAGATGGCGGCCTATCACCCGGAGCGGGCCGCCTGGGCGCTGGAGCCCGGCGACTACCTGATCCGGGCGGGCGTCAGCTCCCGGGACACCCGGGTGGCCGCGGTCGTGCGCCTGACGGCCACGGTGGAGACGGTGAAGCTGAAAAACCTCTTCGCCGACGCCGACCCCGTCATCGAGATCACGCCGCCTCCCGCCGGAGAGCCCGAGCGCTTTGACGCCCCCGTGCTGTTCCTGCTCACCGGGGAGATCGGGACCGAGAGCGCCGAGTACGCCCCCGAGGAGCGGCCTGTCCTGACCGCGGACAAGACCGACGCCGGCACCGCGG
>JAEEGI010013436.1_pt1 | contig 17375 bp, 15 predicted proteins | sample 8958751 | NCBI WGS metagenome assembly JAEEGI01 (sample SAMN16246545, study PRJNA631951) | gut metagenome | biome: gut microbiome; feature: rumen; material: KS-attached | host: Bos | place: Iran: Karaj | collected 2018-10
CATCACAGCCCGAGGCGTCAGCCGGGACGAACAGAAGTATGCCGACGAAAAAGGTGTAGCACTCACCTCCTACCCCATTGCGAAGGACGCCTTTGTATTCATCGTCAATCCGAAGAACCCGGTACGCAACCTCACCATCGAGCAGATACAGAAAATCTACACTGGCGAAATACGCAACTGGAAGGAAGTGGGTGGCAACGACGCGACCATCAATCCCTACATCCGCAATGCCAACTCCGGGAGTCAGGAAAAGATGGAGACCATCGTCATGGCTGGACTCAAGATGATAGACTGGCCTGAAATGGTCGGATACGTCATGCTCTCTCCCTATTTCCAGTTGGAGCAGGATGAGAACGGGATCGCCTATACGCCGTTCTACTACTATGACACCATCGTAAACGATGACCGCACCCAGGTGATAGGCGTGAACGGTGTCGTGCCCGGCAAAAAGACCATAGAGAACGGCACCTATCCATACGTGACGGAAGTGATGGCCAGCGTCCGCTCCGACACCGACAAGTCCTCCACAACCTACCAGTTGTTCTACCAACTGGCAACGGGCCAACACAACGCCATCATAAAGGAAAGCGGATATTCCGTCATTGACCATGCTGGCAGATGATGATGAAAGACAGGTAGGAAAATTGGAGATATAAGCATGAAATATTATATCTTGGCTCTAATCCTTTTCCTCACGAGATTAGCAGGATTTGCCCAGCAAGTCATGTTGGCAGACAGCATAACCAAGAACCCAATATGCTATGCTACTGTCTACGATGCTAATGGAACAGTAATAGGACGCTCAGACATGGGAGGATATGTCAACCTTCAGAAAGGCTTCGAATATCACATATCTCATATAAGCTATGAACCCAAGAGTCTCGTTTACAATGATGATGGCATCATTTTACTATCTCCATCATCTCATGAATTATCAGAAGTCAATGTTACTGCAAAGAAAAAGAAGTATTATCATTGTAAAGTATATTTTAGGAGTATAGAACATGTAGATTCCTGCCTGAAGTATTATATGGACGGAATACGGGAATTCTTTATCGACACCAAAAGCAAAAAGGTGCATTGCGGCAATATCGAAACGAATTACTTCATGTCAAAGAGAAAAGACATCGCACAGAAGAAACGAAGCATGATGATTGGCGACAGGTACATGGCCCTTCCGTTTCTTGACAAGAACACATTATATGAGGAAACAATGCGTGACAAAAGGAGAAAAATCGAAATTCCCGACGTTACGTCGACCATTCCCGCTGACGCGCCTGCCCGTAGCCTTTCGGGTATTGTCTATGCGGATTCCATATCAATAGGTAGTTGCGAGATTTTTTCCGACAAGAACGAGATGCTTTTGTCTATGGATGCCTTGTATCCCAAAAACACTCTTGTGACAAATCTGTTCGGGTACACACAAGTATTATCCAAATACAACAAGACGGAATCATATCGATATGATGATTTTGATGCACCTACCGTTTTCAATCTGAAATCTTCCAACAGTTATCGACATCTGACATTGACCCATAAAAAAGAAAATCATGTAAGGGACATCGATGTTGAGGATGAGTTCTATGTAGTCGAATATGAATATACAGACACAAAGGAATTCTCTTCGTCAAAAGTGTTGCAGGAAGATTATAAGAAGTATTCCGGAATGTTTCCAGTCATCGAAAGAATAAGGGAGCAGTTGGCTCGAGAAGAATAGCCATGAACAAATTGATACACTACAGACGATTCCTGCTCCTGCTGGCCATGCTGTCGGCAACTTCATTTGGATTGGCCCAAAAGAGACTAACCGTTAAGGATAGCATCACGCATGAAGCTGTACCGTTTGCGAGTGTATATTTCGGGAATGAGTCTGGTGGATATACGGATGAAAAAGGGATGATTGCCATTCCTAAAGGAGCAGTACAGATACGCTTATCTCATATCTGCTATGAGACAAAGAGCATCGCTAAAGTCACAGCTGACGCACAAACAATCTATCTCGTTCCGAAAAGCATCACTCTTGGTGAAATTGCTGTCAGCGCAAAGGCCCCCAAACGAATAAAGGACAAAGAGGTGGGATTGATGAAAGCGAAGACGCAGACCAAACACAAGGGAGCCAATGGTTTTGAGATGGCTCTGTTCATTCCCTACGACAGTGCTTGGACAGAAACACCATACATCCATTCCATATTGGCAAGCCTTGATTACTCCACCCATTATCTGGTATTTACGGAAATCAAGACACCCATCCATGCCACACTCCGCTTTGACCTCCGTCTGCCTAATGCCAAGACTGGTGCCCCAAGAGACGAATCCCTCATTGACGGCGGCATCATACTCCCTTCCTGTCAGAAACTCGGCAAGGATGGTGTCAGCCTTACCTGTCCCATACCATTCCCCCAGACAGGCGTATTCGTTGTAGTGGAATGGATAACCACGGCGCAAGTCTCGGAGTCATGTAATCTCATACCCTCACTCAACATGACGCTAAATGAGAAAGAAAACAAGACATGGAACAAAAAGGCATTCCGAGGCATGGACTGGATACAGGAACAGAACGAGCCCGCGTATCAGAATGAAGAGGCACAGGACTTTTATAAAGGCAAAACACCTTCTGCCAAGCTCGGATTGAGAATATCAAAATAAGAAATATGAAAGATAAGAAACATAACAGACGATACCTGCTCCTGTTGGCCATGCTGGCAACAGCGACTTTGGCATCGGCACAGAATATGACTGGACGTATCATTGATGAACAGTCTCTGTCTATGCCATTTGTCAACGTTGTACTCGTCAACCGTGCCGACTCCGCCTTCGTTGCGGGAGCCATGACCAAGGAAGATGGAACATTCTGCATCAGCACCGACAAACAAGACGGTCTGCTGAAAGTGTCGAGCATAGGATATATAACAATGTATGTAGACGCACGGCAGGGCAATGTTGGTGACATTCAGATGCAGCCCGACACACAGACGCTGGGTGAGGTCGTAGTGAAAGGCGATCGTCCGCAATACAAGATGACCACGGGCGGCATGACCGTCGATATTCAGAACTCGCTGCTGAAAGATGTCGGCACGGCTGACGATGTGCTGGCGATGCTGCCTCAGGTGCAGGGCAGTGATGGCAACTTCACCGTGTTTGCCAAGGGCACACCAGAAATCTATATCAACAACAAGAAGGTGCGGAATGCCCAGCAGGAGCTGAAACAACTGAAATCGACCGACATCAAGAGCATAGATGTCATCACCTCGCCGGGTGCCCGATATGACGCTGAGGTGCAGTCAGTCATCCGTATCAAGACCATCCGACGGCAAGGCGACGGCATGAGCGCGGAGGCATATGGCCAGGTGAAGCGTAACAACAAGTGGACGACCTACGATGACGTGACCGTAAAGCACCGCAGAGGAGGACTGGAGGTGTTCGGCACGCTGGAGCTTACCAATGGAAATCACAGTGAGGACAATACCGTCACAACCGACACGCATGCCAACGGCAATCATGTCGGCATCCGCCAATATGCGCCCAACACCTTTTGGTACACCGAGATGGGTGGGAAACTAGGAGCCAGCTACGAATTCGACGAGGAGAACTCCATCGGTTTCTCCTATGAGCTGAATGGCTCGCTGTATCAGGGGGGCGAGGCGGTGTGTGATCAAACTATCACACGCAACAACACGCTGGAAGGCAACATTGACCAGTTTATGGGCATCACTGCTGCCGACCGTCCGCATCATGCTGCCAATATCTACTATGTGGGCAAGGCGGGCAAACTGGGCATCGACTTCAATGGCTCGTGGATGTGGAAAAAGACCTCACGCGACCAAGTGTCTATTGAGCGCAGCCTGCAGTTGGCCGACCTGGACATGCACACCTACAATGTCAACCGCAACAGGCTGCTGGCCGGTAAACTGGTGCTGACCTATCCCCTATGGAAGGGAGAGTTGTCGTTTGGCAGCGAGGCCACACGCTCCAACAGCCACGGCACATACCGCAACGTGGAACTCGTCGTTCCCCCTTCTGACGATGAGATACGTGAGAGCAACATTGCAGGTTTCACTGAGTATCAATTGCGCTTGGGCGAGTGGAGCATTGGAGGCGGTCTGCGCTACGAGGCGGTAAACTCCGACTATTATTCTTTTGGCGAATTCCAGAGTGAGCCAAGCCGCAACTATCGCGACTTGTTCCCCAACCTCTCTGCTGGCTGGAAAAAGGGGAAATGGGGTGTGGAACTTAGTTACGACAAACGCATCAGCCGCCCCAGCTATCAGTCACTCAACAGCAACGTACAGTATGACAACCGTTACGAGTACGAGGGAGGAAATCCGTTGCTTCGCCCAACTATCAAACAGAATCTCGACCTCGGCATCACCTATTCGTGGCTGAACCTTACGGCAGGCTACAATCACAACAAGGACATACGCCTGTCCTTTGGTGACCTGTTCCAAGAGGGAACAGAAATCACCATCTGGACCAACCGCAACTTCGACAAGTTCGAGAGTTACCACGCCTCACTGACAGCCTCGCCCAAGTTTGGCTTCTATAGTCCTACACTTACACTCAGCTACTGGCAGCAGCATTTCGATACGCAGAGCTATGGCATCAATGAGAAAATGGACAAACCACAATTCATGGTGAATCTCCGCAACTGGTTCACTATCGACAAGACAACGAAGGCTATGCTTTACCTTCACTACTCCACGAGTTACGACTACGGCTTCACCCACTACGCCCATGAGTTCAACGTCAATGGACGCATTCAGAAGACATTCTTTGGCGAAAGCCTCACAGCTGCCGTCTTCGCCAACGACATCTTCCGTAACCTCCGTGAACGCTGGACGGGCTACTATCCCGTATCAACCATGTCGAAGGATGCCTATGTCTATACACAGCACATCGGCGTATCACTTTCCTATAACTTCAACGCCACTCGCTCAAAGTACAAGGGTACGGGTGCAGGAAACGAAGAAAAGAACCGACTATAAATCTCTCTTGTCAGGCGGGTAGCCGTCTGTAACCTGCTTCAACCGAAAGATAACTCATTAGGAACATTTAACGCCCTATGATGCAGGATTCTCCGCTTCACGGCGTTTATATAGACAGAAACAATAACAACAAATATCAAAATGAAAACAATGAAACTCTGGATAAACATCCTCGTGATGACCGCTGCCATGCTCTCCCTCGCCTCTTGCAGCAGCGATGATGACAGCAATGTTTACGAAGCAGCAGAACTTGGTGGCACATGGCAAAAAGTGTATGACGGCATTGCCGATGCTGGCATGGTGCAGTACACATTCCATCCGCAGTCTGCCAATAACGGCACCGTTGATATATTCACCTCCGACTGGGCAGCAGGCGACACCACCGTTTATCGCATCTACACCGTCACCGACGCTGGGCATCTGCATATCTCTCCCAAGCCCGATGACACCTCAGTTGCTCTCACCGTGGATTGCGACATCCGCCGCCTCACCGGCACGCAGATGATTTGGAACAAACCCGGCACTAATGAGGAAATATCGAGATTCAAGAAAGTGAGTAGAATATGAAAACGACTAAAGCATTATTCCTTTTCCTTGCAGCATTTGCACTGACGGCGTGCAGCAGCGACCCGGAATGGGCTGACCCGGAGGCACACGAGAAGACCATACAACTGAATGAAAAGTATGGACCACTCATGATTGGCACATGGCATTACGAGAACAGCAGCGACAAGCACCGTTTCTTCGAACTGCTGACGTTCAAGGATGACGGCACATTCACGGGAAAACGGACATGGCAGAGTCGGAAACTTGTCACCATTGATGGCAAGGAGCAATATACCGACTGGCAGGATGTGGAGCCATTAGCAGGAACATTTACCGGCAAATGGTCACTCAGGTTTTGGAGTCCTGAAGGAGACACCGGCGTCAAGCACAATTGTCTGGTTTTATATGCCACATACGACGAGGAATCGGCAAAAAGTTATATGGCTTACTCCTACGTCGCCGACTTCGACTATGCCAGTGAAACCACATTATGCATCCGTGGATATTACTTCAACGATGAAGACGGGTGGGCGAATTACCAACGGGGCGATGCCGAACCGAATTACTAAGACCAAACACAAATAAAATACGTTCAAATCGGATGCTCCTTCCAATGGATGCCAGAACTTATCGCAGCCCTGCAATACTACACCATGCGCTTCTTTATAGATTGCAGAAAAAAAAGGAATTTTCGTCAACCGAGTGGAATAATCGCTGCAAATTGTTTATAATCACTTGATTAGACGGAAATATGATGGTTTTTCCCTTGGACAGTAGTGATGGCTTTTATAATTGTCAAATCACAAAAATATCACTTTTTTCAAAAATATTTTCGACTACGCAGAAAGACTGCGCACTTGCTTTTTACCTTTGCACCAGATTTTTGAAAGCGATCTTTGAACGACTGTTGCAAAACATCAAAAATACCATGACGGATGCTGCTGTGAAGTGCCAACGACACAGACAGTATCAGGCCATGGAATGCTATAAAGAGAATCAGATTCTCTAAGCAAAATCTTTGTTGGCTTCTTCCTGATAAAACCAACCGGCGGGCTTCGCGTCGTCAGAATAAAGCAGTAATGCTATAAAGTGACCTTTCCTACCTTTCCAAAAAAGGAGGTCGCGCAGGGCAAAACCTGTTCACCGGAAAGCCATACCCGTGCAAGCATCCTTCGGAGTAAGGTCGGGCAGACCCCAAAGCGGGATGCGTTGGCTCCTGTCAAGTCAACTTGGATGGCAACATCGACAGCGCACGGTGTGGAATTGACTCCCAAAGACCGCCAATCTTAGAGAGTTGATAATCATTTGTCCTTATCCTATAACCCGCTCAGGGTTGATCGTGTGTGGCAGCACGACCTGGAAACAGTAGGATGCACAGGGCCTGTGAAGTCAGTAAGCGTGGCAGCTGAGGGCAAGGGGGTGTTGGTTCTAAGGTACTCAAAAGGTACGAAGGACACGAGCACAACCGCATCTCCTAAAGAGACACATGGGAAGGTGGACCTTTCTACATCCATTCTTCATTCGCATCAGCAAAAGTGTTGTGCACTCCCGTACGAAAATACGGTTGTTCCACTGCAATACGTGGATGGAGTGAGTACCGCAAGGAAAACTCCAAAACGAAACGAGTAGTCAATTGGTAAGAGGCGGCAGCCTCTGCATCCGCAAGAGCCAAGGGTGAAAGGAGTACTTTACATAGTGTGGGAGTAGTGTTTGCAGGTTTTCCAAACCTGTCCGTATGCCGCCTACCTATAGAAATATGGGTGTGTCTAAGCGCCAAAAGGAGCGAAAACGGCGGTAAGGAATCGGTCAGAACTCAGCCGGTCCGACAAATTCATTTCTACCAATTTCTCTTTTCCTCCATCACCTGCATGATTTCCTCCCTTCCCTGATTGATACCTGCTTCATCAAGGATTTGCATGAAAGCATTGACAATGTCCTCACGTTCCTCCGTCTCTATAAACTGAGACCGGCGGTCAAGCCTGTTGAATCCTTCTATGTAGTCAATGGCTATGTTCTTGATGGCTGAACAATCTATCTCCACACGATTCGCTTCCTCCATTATCCGACGACGGGTTTCTTTCCATAATGCCACCGACTTGGTATATTTTGATTTGGGAACGAACTCGCTTCCATCCCAATGCCGCAGAGGATTGTTCAGATTCTCACGTAACCATTCGTCCGAACGCAGTTTTAAAACCGACAGGTCTTGAACCTTTCCCCTATACATTTTCCTTATTATCTTTCCTGCGTCTGTGGGAATACTCTCAAGCCAAAGGGTTCTCAGTTCTGGAAGGCTTTCTGGACAGGGAAAATCATCGGCAGAGAAACCAAACAAATCGTCCATCGTCAGTGTCTCCAGTTCATGCAGCTTGACTATTTCTGCCATGTCTCGGATGTAGCCTGGTTTACCTGCCAACCCTAACCACATAAGGCCAGGAAAACGTGATGGAATATCCTTCAGACTATACTCCTGGATATTTGTCAGGCGCAAGTTGGTCAGTCTGTTTAATCCTACATCCGGCAGGAAATCATCTTGCATCTTTATTCTAAGAACCATAAAATAGCCATCGTTTGGGGAATGGATACGAAGGTTGGGTGATAGTTTTCCTCTTAGCGTGAGGTTGGTGATGCTTGAAGGCAGATGAATGGTCTCTACATCTTCACCGCTGATTTCCACCTCCTCCAAATGAGTACGGCTAAGGTCCAACTCCCGTCGCTGGCAATTATCCCACACCAACTCCCGGATGAGGCATCGGCATTCCAAAAATGGTAACAGTTGTGGATAATCTTTAGAGGTACAGATTCTTCCCAATCCAGGGAGTTTGTCGAATTCCGAGAAATCCTGAACAGCACTGAGCATATCGTCAAACAGCCCATAGAGCCGCCTTCTCACCTCTTTACCTGCTACGATGATTTCTTCAAGCCATCTTTCTCTTGCCTGTACTGCTTTGAAGGCTTCAATCTGGTCTTTGGGCAATTTATTCCATTTTTCTGTCCATTTCTGTTGGTTTCCATTAGGCCAGTTGCTAAAGCCTTTGCATTCCTCTATGGGTCTTACGGCCAAGTTACCTATCCGTTTTGCATGAGAAGGGAAAAACTTTATAGGTGCCCAAGAATGACTGATCTCATTATCCCAGAAATGGTGATTAAGCCGAAGATAAGACATCTTATCAATGTCGCTTTCTTCCGGCATCTTCTCACTCCAATAATCCAAATCCACATAGACTGCATTCTTCTCGTTAATCTGTGTAACCTGAAAAGTGAACCACTTTCCAGTCTCTTTTTCCTGGAGTGCATACACATCTCCTGCTTGTAAAGATTGCATCTGCTTCATATTCTATTATTCAAAGCCCACCATGGTGTGATAAAAATTCTCTCAAATAGCACCTTCATCATAACAGTTGTTCCAACTGATTCACCGCAAGCGTGATGTCATCGCCAAACTTCTCATGGTCTTTCAAGAAATCATTCCTGCCATGAGAGATGACCTCCATCAGTTCCCTACTCATGTCATCAACGAAAGAGGCGACGGCATACTCTATGTCGTCACGCTGCCATTCCATCGTGGAATGGACATACACGTTACGCTTCTGGTGCAAGAAGCTGTAGGCGGTCTCGATGCTGTCTCTCGTCATCATTCTCCTTCCCTATCGCGAATCATCTTCCTCCCCGCCGACATCCGTGGAGTCGTAGCCTATCGGCCTGAACTGCTTTTGTTCCTCGCTCCATACAAAGCCGTGTGAAAGGAGATAGTCACTCACTTCCCATGGTTCTCTGCTGAACGCATAGCATAAAGACTCCAACGTGTCGAACTCCTCATCACGCAGGAGCATGTTGACGCTGGACACCAATATGGCCGGATCTTGGGGCAGGTAATCCATAATCTTCTCTTCCTTAACGAAAATATGGGACAAAGATACCATTAAGTGATAGAAAAGCCAAATTTTTGGAGCCGCGAATGCTATAAAATGTGCTTGCATCATGTTTGCTTAGTCGGGACAAGGATAAACCCAAGGCTTTTTTGCCTATACGATTCCCATAGAAGTAATTTCATCAAAGACAATGAAACATAATATAGAGATGACATTTCGCTTTTTTTTGCTATCTTTGCGGCTAAATTGCGCCGTATTCTTGATAATACCAGCGAAAAAAATGGATGCACATATACAAAGATGCACGACAGACCACCTGCAAAGATATGCGGATATCTACGCCGAGGCATTCTCCGGCGAGCCGTGGAACGACACATGGACGGTGGAGGACGCATTCGTCCATGTGAGCGAAATCCTCGAGAGCAAGCAGTCATACGGACTGGAGTACATGGTCGACGGCAGGGTGGCGGGATTCATTCTCGGCACCTCGATGCTGTTCCACTATGGAAGGACTTTTGAGATCAACGACCTGGCGGTGGCCATCGAATACCAGGGACAAGGCATCGCCACACGCCTGCTTGAAAGGTGTATCTCCGACCTGAAAGACCAGGGCATGAAGGCCGTTCACCTGATTACGGCAAGTGAGGGCGTGCTGCCCAGGTTCTACCAGAAATTCGGATTCAACAAGGAGCACAGGGTCATGCTGATGGGAATGGATCTGCAGCCTTAAACAACAATACCAACCTATGGAAAAGATAAAGATTCATGTTCTGAGAACGGGAGAGATGCGTGTCTCACCCTATCTTCCCTTTGGCGGAGACAACTGCAGCATCATCAAGGCATGGGGCGTGACCACACCCAAGAGCAAGTGGATATGGCTGCCCGTGTTCAGCTTCCTCATCGAACATCCCAAAGGACTCATCCTGTTCGACACGGGATGGCACCGGGAGATGTCGCCCGAGGGCGTGTTTGACAAACGGGCGCAAGTCAGGTCGCTCGGCTCATGGCTGCTGTATCAGATCAACCAGGGACGCATCGCCAGGGGCGAGGCCATCGACGAGCAGCTGGCCAAGCTGGGCTACTTGCCATCCGACCTGGACTATGTGCTGCTGTCGCACTTGGACTGCGACCATGCCAACGGCCTGGGACTGGTGGCCGACGCGAAGCACATCCTCGTGTCAAAGACGGAGATGGAGGGCACGAAGCGGATGAGCCCCCAAATCCGCATCAGGTTCCAGAAACGTTGGTGGAAGGATGTCGACCTGAGGACTTTTGACTGGAACGGGACGGATGGCCCTGTCGGCAAATCGTATGACGTGCTGGGAGACGGCAGCCTGGTGATGGTGAACATCCCCGGCCACAGCGAGGGTCTCTGCGCACTGAAAGTAAAGAACACCATCATGGACAAAAAACATCTGGGGATGCTCGGTGAAGGACGCATCGTGACAAAGGACAGAAGGAACAAGTTCGTCCTGCTTTTCGCCGACGGCGGCTATGCCACCAAGTCATGGCGCGACATGATCACCTCCGGATTCTCGCTGGACAAGAACCTGCAACGGCAGTCACTGCAATGGATCAGGGAACAGAGCATGTCACCCGACTGCTTGGAAAGCCTCGCAACCCATGATACGGACGTGACACCTCACATAATAGAACTGTAATTTGCGTAACACCCAGAAAATGCATGACGAGGTTCCCAAACGCGGCACCAACAAGGATTCCGCCGTTGACATGAAGATAACCAACGACGCTGCGAGGGAGTTTGCCAAGAAGATGAACCGCACGGTTCTCAAAATAGGATGATGTAGTAAAAAAAGAAGAATATGAAACAGAAAAGAATCAACATGAGATGGTTGGTCGTAGTCATGGTGGCTATAATGATGATGGGCTCATGCGGCAGCAATCCCGCTGGCAACGGCGTCGTCGATGACAACTACCCCATGCCCACTATGCAAGAGGAGTGCGTGAACCATCTCCATGACGTGCTAATGAGCCCGGAGGGACGTGCCATGACAGGCGTTCAGCTGGCCGTGCTGAACGACACTGGGCGTCTGCGGAACGTCTTCAGTATCGACCTGCCCGTCTGCAAGGCTGACCAACTGCCATGCATGGGTCTCTACCGTGAAGTCGGTGAGGGTTCCACCTTTGAGTTCCTCCCATTGACCACAGAAGACCCCCTGGACACCATCCATGCAGTGTGCCAGGCCGTCACTACCTTCGGCAATGAAGACAGCACTCCCGACACGCTGCTTGTCCACAACCGTGGCAACGGCATCCTGACGCTGTTCCGTTACGTCCATCGGGGAGGTCCCAATGGTGGCAAGCACCGTTGCTACGACAAGCATCCCGACGGCTATCCCGAATATTCAACCGTCGTGCTGAGTGTCTTTCAGGGTGCCGACAGTCTGATAATCAGTAGTGGCTACGAGAAATCGAAATGTGTGTATAGGTATGAAGGAGAGTGAAATAGAAAGTCGCGTCACGCTGTGCCCAGACGGCAAATACCGCTGGACCTACGAGGTAAACCTCTATAAGAACATGAGTATGTTCTATGACCTGATGAAGGTGATGGGGGTTGGTCTTGGATTTGTTTTTGCCATAATGATTTTCGTGGTGATAAAAAACAACATCGACTGGGATGGTTTCAAAGTCATTCTCTGGACTTTCTTATGGATTGTCGTTGGTGTGACAGTTCTGTTTCTCATAGGCTATTGGATATGGGCTGCCGTAAGTGGTGGACGCTATGCCGCCTTGTTCGTGATGGACGAGGAAGGTGTGACGCATGTGCAGATGCCCAAGACAGTGAGGCGGGGAGAGGTGATAGGAGCCATTGGCATGATGGTCGGAGGGGCATCCTCCGATATCACGACTGAAGCCAGTTCCATCCTTGCCTCCAGTTTCACTGCATGGAAGTCGGACTTCAAGAAGGTCCGCAAGGTGATACCGGTGCGTCAGCGGCAACTCATCAAGGTGAATGAGTTGTTGACGAAAAACCGCATCTATGTGGAATCCCGGGCAGATTACGAGTTCGTGCTCGAGTATATTCTACAGCGGTGTGAGATAATGTAACATACTTATATACGTAAATATCATCCATAATGGTTGTATTTCCAACTTTTAGAGCGCAATTATCCTAACAACAGTTGTATTTACAACTCTTATGGTAATAAACATGAGGTGCTATTGGCTGCACAATCACTCTCCACTTTAACAATAAGATAATGCCGACATGACATCACCATCCAGCCACCAGACATCATTTTGCCTGCTTCTCTGTTAACATATCCGCACAGCAATCACACAACATTCCCATGTTTAAGAAAATCCTTCCCCTCTCGCTGATTGTCATCATCATGTCAACAGCCCATGCCGCACCAAGAATGTATTCCGAGGAGGTGGCCAAGAGTTTCATCATCAGCCACCCCGACCCCGACGTGATACGATGGGGCAACCAGTCCAACCACTTCACCTGGCAGGCGGGCTACATCATGTTCGCCATGGAGAAACTATGGCGGCAGACCAACGACTCGACCTATCTGAACTACATACGGCGCTATGTGGACCAGAACGTGGATGCTGACGGCAACGTGCCGAACTTCTCACCACGCGCACTCGACAACTTCATCCCGGGCTATGCCTGTCTGCTGATGTATGAGCTGACCAAGGAGGCAAGATATGCCAAAGCAGCGGAAACCATCCGGCGCGGTTTCGACAACTATCCCCGCAACAAACACAATATGTTCTACCACTCCCATACTATTCCACAGGTATGGGTGGACGGTGTGTTCATGGGACAGATCTTTCTCGCAAGGTATGCCAAAACGCTCGGGCATCCGGAGGACTTCGAGGAAGTGACCCGACAGATACAGGGGATCTTCCAACTCTGTGGCAAGGACAACGGGCTGCTCTACCACGGCTGGGCTGAACAAGGCAAGGCCGGCTGGGCGAAAGAGTCAGACAACCACTCGCCCGAGGTGTGGAGCGAGGGACTGGGATGGGTGGCCGTGCTGATGGCTGATGTCTTTGACTTCCTGCCTGAAAACCTGCCAGGACGCAACGAACTGATGTCCAACCTGCAAAAGATGTGCAAAGGACTGAAAGAGAGCCAGGACCAGAAGACCGGGATGTGGTGCCAGGTGGTGGACAAGCCGACCGAAGCGGGCAACTGGAACGAGACATCTGGAACGGGCATGTACATCTATCTGCTACAGACGGCCATCAACAAAGGCTATATCCCTGCCTCGGAATACCAGCCAGTTGTGGACAGGGCTTACCAAGGCATCATACAAAAGACCATCCGCAACAGCGATGGTGAATACAACCTCATCGACTGCAGCAGCATCGGCATCAAGGGAAGTTACAAGGACTATATCTCACAACCACGGGAGATCAGCACCTACGCAGCCTTCGGTTCTTTTATTATCGGCACGGGAATCGTGGAGCACCATTTCCGCCACCATTTCCCACTAAACGCCTATATGACGGATTACACCCAAGGCAAGGTGCTGCGACTGGATAACGGGCAGGTGGCATGGGAGCATGCCGCTCCCCTATCCAACGACCTTTCACTGCTCGACAACGGGAACATCCTGTTCACCACGGGCGATGGTGTGCTGGAAATGAACTCGCGCGGCGACACCATATTCCGCTACCAGTCCGAATGCCACGTCTTCGCCTGCCAGCGGCTGCCCAACGGCAACACTTTTATCGGGGAATGTGAGAAAGGCCGCCTCTTGGAGGTCACTCCCAAAGGACGGATAGCACGTGCCGTCAACATCCTCCCCAAAGGCAGCAAGGCCGATGACATAGCATTCATGAGGAACGCACGGTGGCTGCCCAACGGCCATTACCTGGTGGCGCACTACCGGGGAGAGAAAGCGGTGGAATACGATGCCCGGGGACGGGTGGTTTGGGAGGTCAGCACCCCAGGACGGGCACACTCCGTCATCCGGCTGCCGAATGGCAACACCATCGTCTCCATAGCGGACGCCAACAAGAATCCGCGCATCGAGGAATACTCTCCCGACAAGCAACTGGTGTGGAGACTGACCAACGATGACTTGCCGGGCAGTCCCCTCCGTTTCATGTCGGGCATGCAGTACATCGAGGGGAAGGGCCTGCTGCTGACCAACTGGCAGGGGCATGGCGACAAGGCCTTGCAGCCGCACATCCTGCTTGTCAACCGCGACAAGCACATCATCTGCACACTACCGCCTACACCAGGCATCCGGACCGTCTCCAACGTGGCAGTCCAATGAGAATGAACCATCCAAAAAAACAGCATCCAAGAAGATAACGGGAGTTTGTCTTTTCCTTCTTGGATGCAGCTCACCTATATCATCGGCCTATTCCGATAATCAACACTTTTCACATTTTCACTCCCAAACCTATTCCCCCATACCAGCAATACTTCGTATAGGTGCCCATAAGATGCAAGTCCGTCCTCTTGCCGACAGGTATGGCGAAAGTAACCTGGCCTCCATAATCAAAGCCCTTGACCTCCTTGTCTGCATGGAACTTGTTGTGGATGCCACTGTCGGTGACTCTCCAGTCTGAGCCGTCTGTATACCCCGTCTCATCACAAGCATAGCCTATCATCGGCCAGACCATCTTCGACAGTAACCTCTCCACGATTGAACATGCGGGGACAGTACACCACCTCTCTGCCCGGCAGACCGAGATTCTTGCCATCCTGGCTGGACATATCGGTCAGACCGTAGAGCGTGATACCATACTGAAAACCGTATGGGAAAACAACAGTTATGCCAATTCCCTTGCTCTCAACGTGCAGGTCACCTACATCCGGAAAATGCTTGCCCCAGACACCACTGTCTCCATCGTGTCATTAAAGAAACGTGGCTATATCCTGGAAGTAAACAAAAATATTTTGGATGACAATTAAATAAACGGCTTTTCAATCAATACAATAAAGAACCTATCGCTCTTCGATCCTTCTCTTGATTTTCTCCCATGCATGGGAGCCAAACAAAAAGTCAGTCTCTCATGCTGTCCATCATCGGAACGAAACGGCTGAAAGGAATATTTTCATGTTTTTTCTTCATAAAACGGTTAAAATGTCCAAAAAGTATTAGAAAAACGTTGTTCTGTTACGATTTTTTCGTAACTTTGCGACATATTTAATACATTTCTATATGCTAATTAGGATTATTGCAACGAATTTTAGGTCATACGGACAGGAAACAGAGTTCACAATGTTGCCGTCATCCAATGTCCGAAGGAAGGACTGGCATGTGCATAACCAAGGCCGAGGAGCCAATGTGTTGCGAACAGCTGTGATTTACGGTGCCAACGGTGCCGGCAAATCGTGTCTGGTAAAGGCACTTGGCCGACTCCAGACCATGGTTGCGATGGGAATTCTGCCTCCCACTGCCTTCAGGGATGCCAACAAGTATAACGACCCCAAAATGCCTGTATCCATTGAGGTGGAGTTTGGCACGGAGTCAGACCAGTATTCCTACGGGGTGAGCTATCACGGTAACCTCTGCATGGAGGAATGGTTGTATTCCACTATTAAAAATCCTGTGTGCGTGTTTGAACGCAAATATGATGCACAAACAGGTAAGACGAGCATCAATCTGAAGTCAGGGAAAAAGGATGCACAGAAAACAAAACTGCTGGTTTCACTGCTGGAGGACAACCTGCTGAAGGGTAACGAACTGATGCTGTCGAAACATGACGTGGTGAAGAACGGCCAGATTACGGATGCTTTCTTGTGGTTGACAACGAAACTGCACGTCATCTTCCCTGAGACCCGTTCCACCTCCATTTTCGACAACAGATATTCCGACGAGGGTTTCAAGTCGCAGTCCGAAGCACTCATTTCGGCCATGGACCTCGGCATCAATGAACTGACTTTGAAGGACGAGGATATCGAGTCGTTCAAGCAGAGCATTTCGGAATGGCCCGAACTGATGCAGGGCGTGGATGGCATTGTCAAGCGCCTTTCCCGTTCGCCGGAGGGACAGGAAGAGGTGATGATAGACACGGGTGCCTTCACCGTCAGCATGCGCCGAGAAGGAAACAAGTATTTCGTGCGTCGCGTCAAGGCACTGCATAAGGTAAACGACAGCCTCTATGACTTCGAACTGAAGGAAGAGTCGGACGGCACCCAGCGCATCTTCGACTTCGTGCCGATGGTGCAGAATGTTAAGAGCGAGGCCTGCACTTACGTCATCGACGAACTGGACCGAAGCCTGCATCCCACGCTGTTACGGGCACTGGTTTCTCGTATTGTCACCGACAAGAATATGAAGGGCCAGTTGATTTTTACCACCCACGATGCGGGGCTGCTCGACGGACAGGTGTTCCGCAACGACGAGATCTGGTTTGCCGAGAAAGACCGCGAGACACAGAACACCCACCTCTACACGCTCGACGAATTCAAGCCACGTGCAGACTTGGATTTGGAGAAAGGCTACCTCAACGGACGCTTCGGCGCCATTCCTTTCCTGGCACGTTTCAACGAATTAAACTGGGAGTGAGATGGGATTCAAGGTTAGAGGTTATACGAGGGAGGTTCCCCAGGAGAAGGTTCGCGACTATTCCCTGTTTGCCATAGCAACAGAGGGAACCGAGCGTGAGCCCGACTACTTCAGGCTTTTCGATGGCATAGACCGTATAAAGGTTGATATTATCGAACCTGAAACATCGGACGAAGAGGACGCATCTGAAAAGCGCAAAGCCTCTTCGCCCTCGAAAGTGCTGGAGAAGGTCAAGGCGTATATCAGCAAGAATCAGTTGAGTGCCGAGGATGGTGACTCGCTATGGTGCGTCATCGATGTTGACCGTTGGCCGCAGAAGCAGATAGAAGAACTTCATGCGTTCTGTGCCCAGAAAGACAACTGGCATCTGGTCATCAGCAATCCCAGTATTGAGATTTGGCTTCTGTACCACAAGCGGACAGATTTATCAGACCTTGGCATTCAGACCGCCAACGATGCCAAGCAAGCGCTCG
>JAEEGI010013438.1_pt1 | contig 17373 bp, 19 predicted proteins | sample 8958751 | NCBI WGS metagenome assembly JAEEGI01 (sample SAMN16246545, study PRJNA631951) | gut metagenome | biome: gut microbiome; feature: rumen; material: KS-attached | host: Bos | place: Iran: Karaj | collected 2018-10
ATCTTTTTTTTTGCTTTTTTTTACTCACTTTTACTCAATTTTATCAACTTTATTCTTTTTAAAAAACTTAAAATGTAAAAATAAAAAAACAAACTGTCGGTGTGATTATTTACTTATTCACATCTTTTTTATATAATCATAATAGTGATGATTATGATAGTACTAGCAGGTTTATGCGATAAATCCGGATCTATGATGGTCTTCCTATTCTTGAAAATCTTAATCGGTACCATCTGCGTTTGTGTACCTTTAATGATAATTTTTAGAGCAATTTCAGCTTTAACAAGTTACGTGATGAACGGCAAAGATTTGAAAGAACACGTGGGAGGCATAGTTAAGTCAATTGTAGCTGGCTTAATTGTTTTTTTGATCCCTGAATTTCTTAATTTCACATTTACCAAAGTAGTAAAAGGCGATTACGGTTCAATTACCACTTGTTACTCAACCGCTAGTTTAGAAAAAGTTAACTCTCTTCGCCAGAAAGAAGCCGAAGAAAAGAAGCGTTTAAAAGAAGAAGAGAAGAAAAGAAGCGAGCAGCAGCTAAAAGAGTACGAGAAGGAACAGGAAGCTCAGCGAAAAGCTACTAGGGCTTTTTTGGAGAAATATAAGAAAGAACATCCAGAAATAGTTGATGGTACGGCAGGTAGTCCTGGTACATCTGGAAAAATTTTAAAATCTTCTTCTAATAATATAATTATTGGTGATTCTCGTACTGTTGGTATGTGTGGAACAGTAGCTGCTGGTGTTAGTGGTTGTTCATTTTCTAATGGTGGACCAGCTTATTCAGGTAATGATATTTATATATCTCAATCTGCTATGGGTTATTCATGGTTTGAATCAACAGCTATTCCAACTGTAAATGCTATTATTCAAAAGAATCCAAATGTTACATATAATATTTTCTCTTTAATGGGTGTTAATTATCTATTAAGTGATTTAGATAAATATATTGTTAAATATAATGAATTATCCAGTGGAGCATGGAGTAAGCATAATATAATATTAGTTTCTGTTAATCCAGTTAATGAAGCGATAGAAGCTCAACATGGTTATAGTACTAAGAATGTTAATATTATTTCTTTTAATAACCAGTTAAAGGTTGGTACCAGTGGTAAACCTAATATTAAGTATTGTGATACATTTAATTTGATAAATGGTAATTTCCAAACAGGTGATGGTTTACATTATTCTGGAGGTACGTATAAAGACATATATAACGGAATGATGAATTGTGTCAGATAAAAAATGTGTAAAATTTCTTATATTTGTTGAAATTGGTAATTTGTTATTGTTATAATCTATTTGGGTGACATAATATGAATTACAAGTATACATCAAGATCCGAAGATGACACGATGGAGATTGCTGAAAATATTGAAAGTGAAAAATTCCCAGGAATGGTTATTTGTTTAACTGGAGAACTTGGAAGTGGTAAGACAGTATTTGTTAAAGGATTTGCCAGAGCATTAGGTATTCAAGAAACTATTACTAGTCCAACATTTACTCTAGTTAAAGTATATACAGATGGTGAAATGCAATTAAATCATATGGATGTTTATCGTTTAGATGATTCATCTGAAGATTTAGGTTTATCTGATTATTTAAATCAAGATGCAGTTACTATTATTGAGTGGCCAGAAATGATAGAAGAACAACTACCAGAAGAAAGATTAGACATTAAAATTAAAGTAGTTGATGATGATACTAGAGTTTTAGTTTTTACTCCTCATGGAGAAAAATACGAAGATTTGTGTCAGGCTGTTTTATAGAACTCGAAAGAGTTTTTTCTTTTGGCTTAATTGTGGTATAATATGGCACGGAAGGGGCGATTTTATGTACACATTGTTTATTGATACACATGATAAAAATGTTATTTTAATCGTTTTTAAGGATGGCAAAATTGTTGGTATGAAGAATGTTTTATCTTCTAACAAACATAGTGAGATTACTATGCCATTATTAGATGAGTTATTAAAAGAAGTTAAATTAGAAGTTAATGATATAAACGAAGTAATTGTTGTTCCAGGACCTGGTTCATTTACAGGAGAAAGAATAGCTGTTACTATTGCTAAAACAATTGCTTATTGTTTACAAATTCCTATTAGAGTTATTGATTCTTTAAGCATATTAGCTATTAATGCTGATGGCGATAAAAAGTGTATTGCTTTAGAAGATAGAAATGGTGCTTTTGTAGGAGAATTTGATAAAGACAATAATTTAATTAATGATATTGTTTATATGAATAAAACAGCATATATGGATTATAAAAAAGGTAATGATGTTATTACTGATTTAGATATTGATTATGAAAAGGTATATGCTTTTGTGGAAAAGAAGGATAGTTTAAATCCTCATGAGGTTAAACCATTATATATAAAAGGAATAAGTGCTTTAAATGATAAAAGAATTGACAATTGATGATAAGGAAAAATTTAACGAATTAGGTTTACTTATTAACAAGAGTTTTAATAAGGTATTTGATTTGGATGCAATTATTAATTCTGATTACGATTATTTATATGGTTATTATGAAGATGAATTATTAGGTTTTATTCATTTGAATAAGTTATATGAAAATATGGATATAGTTAATATTGTTGTAGATCCTAAATATAGAAGACAAGGTATTGCAACAGATTTAATTGATTATAGTGTTGATCTTTTTGATGATTTAGAAAGTGTTATGTTAGAAGTCAATGAGAATAATAAAGATGCTATTAATCTATATATTAATAATAAGTTTCATATAATTAGTAAAAGAGAAAAGTATTATGGTAATGATGATGCTTTGATTATGAAAAGAGATGTTAAAGATGAAAGATGTTAATATATTAGCTATTGAATCATCATGTGATGAAACGAGTATGGCTATTGTTAGAAATGGTGTTGAATGTGTTCATTTAACTGTTTTAACACAAATGGATACTCATGCTGAATTTGGTGGAGTTGTTCCTGAAATAGCTTCTCGTATGCATACAGAGAATATCACAATGGTATTTGAAGAAACTATGACTAAAGCAGGTATGACTATGGATGATATTGATGCTGTTGCTGTTACTTATAGTCCTGGATTATTAGGAAGTTTATTAGTAGGTGTAGAATTTGCTAAAACTTTATCTATGATTTATAAGAAACCTTTAATAGCAGTTAATCATATTGCAGGTCATATATATGCTAATAATTTAGAAACGCAAATGAAGTATCCATTACTGGCATTAGTAGTTAGTGGTGGTCATACTGATTTGATTCTAATGAAAGGTGATTATGAGTTTGAACATATTGGTGGTACTTTAGATGATGCTATTGGTGAATGTTATGATAAGGTAGCTCGTGTGATTGGATTAGGATATCCTGGTGGACCTAAAGTAGAGAAAGAAGCTTTAGAAGGAGAGCATACTTATGATTTACCTATTCCAATGAATGATGATTCATTTAATATGAGTTTTAGTGGATTAAAGAGTGCTATTATTAACTTAGTACATAATGAAGAACAAAGAGGTCATGAAATTAGAAAAGCAGATTTAGCTAGAAGTTTTCAAGATACTGCTGTTGATGAATTAGTACGTAAGAGTGAATTAGCAATTAAGAAATATAATGTTAAGAATATGATTATTGCTGGTGGTGTGTCAGCTAATAAGTTCTTAAGAGGTCAAATTAAAGAGTTAACTGATAAATATGGTGTTGAGTTATCTGTTCCAAAATTTGTATATTGTACAGATAATGCAGCTATGATTGGAGCAGCAGCTTATCCTTTATATAAGAAGGGTCAATTTGCTGATTTAACGTTAAATGCTACAAGTTGTGAGGAACTTTATTAGTTAATTTGTTTGTGTTATTATTAATATGGTGAAGGAGGGAAGAATATGAAAAAAGTATTAGTTACTGGTGCTGGTGGTACAGTAGGATTACAAGTAATTAGGTTTTTACTTAGTGAAGGTAAGTATGATATCACAGCATTAGAATTAAAAAATAGACATGTTTATAAAAGATTAAAACCTTTTAGAAAAAGAATAAGCATTGTATATGGCGATGTCTGTGATGAGATGATAGTAGATGCTTTAGTTAAAGATCAAGATGTTGTTATACATTGTGCTGGTGTATTACCTCCATTTGCTAATGTTAGAGAAGAATTATGTAAGGAAATAGATTTTGAAGGTACTAAGACAGTTGTGGATTCTATTAAGAGTTATAATCCTGACTGTTTCTTATTATATGCTTCAAGTACTTCTGTTTATGGTAAACAAGAAGATAATAATAAAATTACAGTTAAGACTAACTGTAATGTGGATGATTTTGATTATTATTCTAAATATAAATTGTTATGTGAGGATTATATTAAGGATAATATAAAGAATTATAGTATATTTAGATTAGCATATATACTAGGTGATCCTGGTCCGGAATCTTTAATTTATAATGTTAATAAGAATTTATACTTTGAGACTTTATCTAGTGAAGATGCTGGATATGCTTTTGTTGCTGCTATAGATTATAAAGATAAGGTAAATAAGAAAATCTTTAATGTATCTGGTGGAGAAAAGTTTAGGACAACATTTAGTGATTATATATATCATATTTTTAAAACGTATGGTTTATCTGTTAGATATTTATCTACTTTAATATGTGCAGAAAAGAATTATTATGGTGGATGTTATTCAGATGGTGATAAGTTAGAAGATATTATTCATTTTAGAAGTAAAAATATAGATGTATATTATGGTAATTTAACTAAATATAAATATAAAGTAACAAGATTTATTCCTCGTTTATTAGTATTACCTTTTTTAGGTAAATATAAGAAGAAAGATTTATGAAAAGAGGATTAGTACTAAAAGGTGGAGGAGTTAAGGGATCATATCAAATTGGATCTTATTATGCTTTTAGAGATTGTCATATTAAATTGGATGGTTTTGTAGGAACTTCTATTGGTTCTTTTAACTCTTGTATGTTAGCAAGTAATATGTATCGTGAATTACTTAATTTTTGGTATAATGTAAATCCGGGCGAATTACTTGATTTTGACGCTAATTTTGTTAAAGGTATCAATGATAAGATATTAGATGAAAAGTTCCTTAAAGGGGCTCTTTCTACCGTTAAAAGCGTTGTTAAGAATAAAGGAATAAATAATAGTAAAATACTTGATAGAATTTATAATGTGGTTGACTATGATAAGTTAATGAATTCTAAAAAGGATTTTGGTTTAGTAACAGTTAGATTATCTGGTTTTAAACCAATTTATGTTTATAAGGAAGAAATTAAAAATAAAGAGAAGTTAATAGAATATTTGATGGCTAGTTGTTATTTTCCTGGAATCAGTGAAAAGAAGATAATAGATAATCATTATTATATTGATGGTGGCGTTTATGATAATTCTCCAGTTATTTTATTAAAAGATAAAGGTTATGATGAGGCATACGTTATTGACATTAAAGGTATGGGTATTGCTAGAAAATATCCTAAAGGTATCAAAGTAGTTGAAATTAAAGCTAGTAGAGATACTGGATCAATATTTGAATTGGACCAAAATATTATTAGAGATAATATTTTTATGGGATATTATGATACTTTAAGATATCTAAAACATTTAGATGGTTATAAGTATTGTTTTAAACCTAGAAGTGATAAGTATTATAAGTTTATAACTAGAGGAATAGATAAAAAGTTAAAGAATAGAGTAATGAATTTCTTTGGGGCTAAGACAACAAAAGAAGCTGTTATTAAGTCATTAGAATATATTTGTGAAAAGGAAAAAATTAATTACTATCATGTCTATAATAGTTATCTTTTAATACGTAAGTTAAGAAAAATAGAAAGTGATAAGTTTATGTATCGTTTTATACAAGGTATTAAACTTATTTAATTAAGGAGTGTTATTATGGGAAGAGCTTACGCAGTTAGAGAAGCTAAAATAAAGAAAACAGGAGCTGCTAGAGGTAAAGTATATACTAACTTTGCAAAAGAAATATATTTAGCTGCTAAAAGAGGAGTTCCTGAGATAGAAGCAAATAGTGCTTTAAAACATTTAGTTGAAAAAGCAAAGAAAATGCAAGTACCTGCTGATATTATAAATAGAGCTTTAGATAAAGCTAAAGGAGCAGGTAAAGATGAATATGAAGAAATACTATACGAAGGATTTGGACCTGGTGCTTCAACTTTCATGATTAAAACATTAACAGATAATGTTAATAGAACAGTTGGTGAAGTTAGAGCAGCATTTAATAAGGTTCATAAGAGTTTAGGTGTTTCTAATTCTGTTTCATACAATTATGATAATTTAGCTGTATATGGTTTTAAATCTGATAAAGAAGAAGATATTTTAATGGCTTTATTAGATGCAGCTATTGAACCAGTTGAATGTGAAACTGATAGTGATGGTATGGTAAATATTTCAGTTAAGTATGCTGATAATGTTAAAACTAGAGAGATAATCGAAAGTATTATACCTGATGTTGACTTTGAAGTAGATGAAGCAGGTTGGTATGCTAGAGATTTAGTAAAACTTGAAGGTGAAGATTTAGAACTATTTAATAGATTATATGATTTATTAGATGAGATTGACGATGTTACAGATATTTATCATAACGTTGATTTAGGTGAATAAGACATTTTTAATGTCTTTTTTTATTGGTTTATGTTATAATACGCTTTGTATTCAGGGGGAATTAATATGAGAAGAGATATTAAATATTTAGTTGATTTATATTTTTCAGAGGTAATGGAAGAAGATGAATTAAAAGCTGGCATTACTGAAGAATCATTAAAAAGTATGTTTTTAGAAAGAAAAGCAATTATTAACAACACAAGATTCAATGGAGACTATAAAAGAAGATTAGAAAATTTAGGTATTGCTTATGCATATGTTTTAAATCTAATTAAGAATCCTAAGAGTAATGTAGATAAGATGTTTATTGCTTATGATAGATTAGTCAGAGTTATTTCTGAATATGGATTTATGGAACGTGAATCATTAACAAATGGTCAAAACCAAAATAATGCTCAAAGAGAAATTATTGGTTTATTAGAAAATTTTGATGAATTAGTTAAACGTTTCAGAGAAGTCTTAAATGCTAATGAAGCTTATGTTCAAGAACATGAAGAAGAAGTTGCTTATTTAACTAATGTTTTAAAACTTAAAGCTAAAGACATAAGAGAAAGTGCTGTTGTATATCATAACAACGTATCTAGTTATAGAGCTGGAGCAACACCTGCAAAAGATGTTGGTAAAGCTAGAAATAATTGGCGCAAGGAAAGAAATGATGGTTTACAAATTGCTTTAGATTTTATTAGAGATGTTAGAGGTTTAGTAGAAGGATCTATTAGACAAGAAAATAAAGCACAAGGTATAAGAATAAGAGATTATTCACAAATACCTACTAATGTAGTATTTATTGAAAACTTAAAGAAGATAAGAAAAAGTAGAGTTTATTATTCATTCTTATCTGAAAGTGAGAAAAAAGATTTAGAAAGAGGAAAGACTCTATAATGTCTTTTCTTTTTTTTTATGGTATAATTATTTAAGTTAAATTAGGTGAAGAAAATGAGTACATTTTGGAAATATATATTAGTATTTTTTGTTTCAATGGTTCCTTTAGTGGAATTAAGAGGAGCAATTCCTATTGCTGTTGGATTTGGTTTAGATAAAACCTTATCATATATTATTTGTATTATAGGTAATATGTTACCTGTTCCTATTATTTATTTGTTTGCAAGAAAAGTATTGGAATGGGGTAAAGATAAACCAGTTATAGGAAAGTTTTTTACGTGGTGTTTAATTAAAGGTGAAAAAGGCGGAAAAAAACTACAAGCAAAAGCTGGTAGAGGTTTATTCTTAGCATTGTTATTATTTGTAGGAATTCCTATTCCTGGTACAGGAGCATGGACAGGTACATTAGCAGCAAGTATTTTAGATTTAGATTTTAAAAGAACGATAACAGCTGTTATGTTAGGTGTTTTACTTGCTGGTGTAATTATGATGTTAATATCTTTTGGATTCTTTGAGGTGATATTTTAATGGAAACAGTAGTATATTTAATTAGACATAGTGAAGCTATTACAAAAGCTAATTATAAGATTATTGATGTTAAAGAGAATTCTCAAGTTAGTAATGAAAAAGCGATTCTTAGTGTAAGTGGAGAAAAGTCTGCTGAAGAATTAAGTAAACATCCTGAATTACAAAAGTTAGATGCTGTATATAGTTCTAATTATGTTAGATCATTAAGTACAGCTAAGTATTTAGCTATGGAGAATAATACAGTTATTAATGTCGATGAAAGATTAAATGAACGCAAGATTGGTGATATGGGTTCAATGGAAGGTAAAGAATTTCATCGTTTACAAGCACGTGATTTTGATTTTAAGTTATCTGGTGGAGAATCACTTAACCAAACTAAAAAACGTATGGTAGAAGCTATGAAGAACATTTTAATGTTTGAAACTGGTAATAGAGTAGCAGTTGTTTCTCATAGTACAGCTATTACATGTTTACTTAGTGCATGGTGTGAAGTTGGTAAAAACTATGATGATGAAGTTATCTTAACTTATAATGAAAAAAGTATTGTGGATGGAACATTTACAGCACCAATGGTATTTAAAGTATGTTTTGATGGTATGAATGTTTTATCTATTGAATTATTAGATTTAACTGAAGAAAAAAAATAGAGCATTGCTCTATTTTTTAATTGTTCGATATATATTTAAAAGACCAGGTAAGACAGCATACCAGAATGGTTTATTGATCAAATCAAATTCACCAATGAATTCAATATAGTCGCCACCAATTTTTCTTTTGTATTCGCAAATACCGGCAAGATTTTTAAACTTGGTATGTGGATCACCAACAACACCAAATAAGTCAGCATATTCATAACCTGCCTCATAAGCATCTTTTATAAATTCATAATATAATCTATTAACTGTACCTGTATAAGTAGCAACAGCATCATTACCAATATATAATGACCATGATCCGGTTTTAGAATATGTACAAATTAGAGAAGCACATGTATATTCTTCTGGATGTTCTTTTACTACTTCTTTAAAATATTCAATATCTTTTTCAATCTTAGCACGACGATCATCATTTTTTTCTTTAGCTTTTTCTTCTTCAAACTTTGTTATTAGTTTTGAAGGATTGATTTTAACATTAAATACTTTGATATGTCCTCTTTTAGAGAATTCTTGAAAGACATCATTGTAATAATCATAAGTATATTCATGGAAGCCATCTCTTTCAGATATTAGTTTTATAAGATCATGGAAAGTTTTAACTTCATCAGCTAAGTATACTTCTAAGTCGTAGTTATAACTTCTTTTAACAGGACGGAAGAAACTTTTTGAGAAAGTTTTTTCAACATCTTCAAATGTTTGAAATTGTTTAAAGTATGTTCTAAAAGTATATCTTGGTTGATTACCTTCATATAGTTTATTAAATCCTTTATGTTTATAGCCAATATTTAAGAAGTTATTATAAATAGGATAGTTATTTAAACCACCTTCTACTTTATTAGCTTCTTCATCTATTTCTTGATACATAATAGGTGGATCTAGTTTAAGATAAATAGCATTTTCTTCTTTTAAGTAGTTTTTTAATTCTTTAGTAAATTCATTTAATATTTTTTTATTAGAAAAGTCCATGGTATATCCTCTTGGAGCATAGAAGTAGCACATCTTAAGAGGTGTTTTTTTCTTTAAAAGTAAAGCAGCTGCAACTAGTTTGCCATCATCATCTTTTAATCCAACATAACATGGAATTTGATTACGGTTCTTTTCTTGAACAATACCCCATTCATAACTTTGAAGGAAATGATTGTTAGGAACTGTCTCCCAGAATTTTGTATATTCTTCTTCAGATAGATTTTTAATAAATTGCATATTATCACATCCTTTATTAAGTATATCATATTTAATTTGTAAATGTTGTAAATCTATTGACGTGGTGAAATGGGGGATTGTTTAAATTTTTAGTAAAGTGTACAAAATACACTTGTATTTTATATAGGCATGAGTTATATTGAAGTTGGTAGAGATAAGAAAGGTAAAAGGAGAGTTTTTTATGAAGATCGTTATGCTTGGTGGAAACACCAAAAAAGAAATAGAAAAGAGATTGCAAATAGTTGCTGCTGCAGGTAATTTATCTCGTGCTGATGGAACTGTTACAGAAGTTTTTGAATCACGAAATGATTATGAAGCTAATTTAAAATTAGCTAGAGCAGTTGTAGGTTATGGACATAAATCTATATCTGAACATGATTATTTAGTATTTGCTATTGAGAATGTTACTCCAGTAGTAGAACAAACAATTATCGAGTATAGATTAACATCTTTTACAATTAAGTCTAGAAGAAATGTAGACTTTAGAACAGCTGGTTTTTATGTTCCAGATTTCAAAGATAAAGATGGTAATGTTTTAAGTAATAATCGTAAACTTAGAAAAGAATATAAGGATTATATGCAATCATTATTTGATAAGTATGGTAGTTTAGTTGATGAGGAATTACCTATTGAAGATTGTAGATATGTTTTACCATATTCATTCTATAGTAATATCATTATGGGTTGTGACGCTAATGAGTTCTTAAGAATGACAGCAGATTTATTGTATGGTAAGAATTCTAATATTACGGAGTTACATGAATTAGGTTTAAAATTTGAAGAAATGATTCATAAGTATGTACCATATTTAGTTAGAGCTTTAGATGGTGAAAAAGAAAAGAAATACTATGAAGATAAGATGTCATTTGTTGATGATTTAATGAAGAAAGCAGATAAGACTTCAGATTTAGATTATTATGAAACATTAGAATTAGGTAGGGGAGAATTACTACCTAATGTAAGAATGACAAAGTATACTGATAATCCAGATTGGTTTATCTTATGTAATATATTAATGGGTAGATATCAATTATCACAAAAAGATGCTGCTGAATACTTACATAGATTAAGTGAAGTAGAACCTGATATTAAACGTAAGATGATGCAAGCATTAATTCATAGTAAAAATCAAAGAGAGTTAGAACAAGTTTGTTTCTCTTATGAGATTCCAATTGAACTTGCTGTTTTAACTCATATTACAAGACATAGATTACATTCTTTAATAGTACCTGATTTTGTTCCTATGTGGAATTTAGATAATTATATGATACCTGATAGTATTAAAGCTAATCACGAAGATGAATATAGAGAAATATTTAGAAATAATAAATTAATGATGGAATACTTTAAAGAACAAGGCGTTAGAGAAGAAGATTTAGTTTATTTCTATCTATCAGGAAATGCATGTAATATCTATACAACTATGAATGGTCGTATGTTAGAGTGGTTTAGTAGAATGAGAACATGTAATAAAGCTCAATGGGCAATAAAGAAGATAGCTGATCAAATGGTTGCTCAAGCTAAACTAGTAGCTCCTTTAATGGGAGAAGGATTAGGACCAACATGTGTAGTAGAAGGCTATTGTCCTGAAGGAAAAGATAGCTGTAAAGCTCGTGGAGTTGTTGTACTTAAGAAAGAAAAGAAAGATTAGTCTTTCTTTTTCAATTCTTTTTTGTTAGTATATTAACTTAAGAAGGTGATGCTATGCTTGATTTGAAGGTAGTTAGTGCTAAAGATAAGGATTTAGATATCTTAACTAGTATGAAATTAGTTACTATGATTGATGATGATATGGATAAGAAATTATCTTTTACGGAGAAGAATAAGATTAAGAAGAGTATTAATCAAAATGTTGAATTAAATTGTTCTTCTTATAAGATGATTCTTATTGATAAGAAGATAGCTGGAGCTTATTTAACAGTACCTTATGAAGATGGTTATATGATAGATGAAATATATCTATTTGAAGAATATCGTAATAAAGGTATTGGAACACGTATTATTAACAAGTTAAAGAAAGATTTAGAGCCTTTGTATATCTGGGTTTATAAAGATAATGTTAAAGCATTAGATTTATTTACTAAATTAGGTTTTAATGTTCTTAGTCAAGGAAGAACATTAATACTTAAATATGATAAAGTATATGACAGTATTAAAGATAAATTAAGTGATATTAAATTAGGTTATATAGATAAACAAGGTAATGTATATGGTGGATTTACTCATAACTTTAAAGAAGATTTCTATTTACAAAGTCCAAAACAATTATTAGAGAGTAAGATTGGCTCTTGTTTTGATCAAGTAGAATTAGAAAGAGAATTAGTTAATAAAGCTGGAGGAGAGTCTAGATCATATTTTATATTCTATCCTGATGAAGAATATGATATGTCTCATACTATTCTTGTTTATAAAGATGGTAGAAATTACTATTGGTTAGAAAATTCTTGGTTAAGATATAAAGGATTACATATATATGATTCTAAAGAAGAATTATTTAATGATGTATTACATAAGTTTGTAGCTACTATTCCTAAAGGGGAATTTAGTAAAGTAAAATTATATATGTATGAAAAACCGAGATATGGAATTAATTATATTAAATTGTTATCACAATGTATAAATAGTAGAAGTATAAGAGTATAAAGGAGTATTTTATGAAAATAATTTTAATTGGTGGTAAAGCTAATACAGGTAAAGATTCAACAGCAGAATATATTGATGAATATTATAGAAGTAGAGGATTGGATGTTGTTAATATTCAAATCGCTTATTATATTAAGATGTATGCTAAAGAAATAGCTAAATGGGATGGAGATAATGAAACTAAACCAAGACAGTTATTACAAGATTTAGGTACAGAGTTAATAAGAAAACAAATTGATGAGTATTTCTTTATTAAAAGAATTATTCAAGATATAGATATCTATTCTAGATATTTTGATATTATTACAATTAGTGATGGAAGGTTACCTGAAGAGTTTGCTTCAATTAAGTTAGCTTATCCAGAGACAGTTACTGTTCACGTAACTAGACCAGGATTTACTAGTAGATTAACTAAAGATCAAAAAGCTCATGTTACAGAAGCATTAGTTGATGAAATTGAATATGATTATGAAGTTGTTAATGATGGTACTTTAGAAGATCTACAAAAGAAAGCAATTGAACTTGTTCAAACTATTGAAAAGGAAACTAAGTTTGAAAGACATGTTGTTAAAAGACCAATTGTTAAGGACTAATTATGAAGAATATAGTTTTATGTGGAAGTATGAAAGTTAAAGATTCTATATTGGAAGTTAGTGATAAATTAACTGATATGGGATTTAATGTATTACTACCTAAAGAGTGTATGGAAGGTTTACCTAAGGTGATTGCTTCTAGAAAACACTTTGATAGAATAACAGATAAAAAGAATGAATATATTTTGATTGTTAATGTTCCCAAAAAGGGAATTGATAATTATATAGGTCCTAATAGTTTATGTGAAATATCTTTTGGATTTTATCATAATAAAAAAGTATATTTATTAAATGATTTTTATGAACCATACTTAGATGAATTAGAAGGATGGGGAGTTATTCCATTACATGGAGATTTAACTAAAATCATTTGACTTTAGTGATAATTAGTTTTAAAATACGGGTATAAATGTTGATTGAGAAGAGTAATGTTTTCTTACTTTAAAGAGAGTTAGTGGTTGGTGTGAACTAATAATGAAGAAAATATGAAGACACTCAGGAGTTGATTATAGAAATATAATCCGGTGTAAGCCGTTATATATAAAGTGACTACTAAGTAGTAAATTGGGTGGTACCGCGGAATTAACTAGTTTTCGTCCCTTGTGGATGAAGACTAGTTTTTATTTTATAGAAGGGTGAGAAAAATGAAGAAAGTTTATAATGAAACAGTAGATATGAAATCTGTTGGTAAAAAAGTTACATTAGCTGGTTGGGTAGCTAAGAAACGTGACTTAGGAGGATTATTATTTATTGATTTACGAGATAGAACTGGAATAATTCAATTAGTAGTTAATCCTGATAATAAGAATTATGAAGTAGCTAATTCATTAAAGAATGAATATGTTATTGAAGTTACTGGTAAAGTAGTTGAAAGAAGTAGTAAGAATCCTAATTTAAAAACTGGAGATATTGAAATTGAAGTAGAAGAATTAGAAATTCTAAATACTTGTGAAGAATTACCATTCCCAATAGTAGATGATGTTAATACTTCTGAAGATAATAGATTAAAATATAGATATCTAGATATTAGAAGAAATAAGTTAAAGAATAATTTATTCTTAAGAAATGAAGTATTACACTTCTTAAGAAATAAGATGTATGATTTAGGATTTACTGAAGTAGAAACTCCTATTTTAACTGCATCTAGTCCAGAAGGAGCAAGAGACTTCGTTGTACCATCACGTGTATATCCTGGTAAGTTCTATGCATTACCACAAGCTCCACAAATTTATAAAGAGTTATTAATGGTTGGTGGATTTGAAAGATATTTCCAAATAGCACCATGCTTTAGAGATGAAGACCCAAGAGCAGATAGAACATTAGAATTCTATCAATTAGACTTAGAAATGTCATTTGTTGATGAAGATGATGTACTAGCTGTTGGTGAAGAAATATTCTATGATACATTTACTAAATTTAGTAATAAGAAAGTATCACCAAGACCATTTAGAAGAATTCAATATAATGATGCTATCAACTTATATGGTTCTGATAAACCAGATTTAAGATTTGGTATGGAGATTCAAGATATTACTGATGTATTTAAGAAAACTGAATTTACTGTATTTAAAAATGTTATTGAAGAAAAAGGTATTATTAATGCTATTGTAGCTAAAGATGCTGCTGATAAGTATTCTCGTAAACAATTAGATGAATTAACTGAGTTTGTTAAGAGTAAAAAAGTTTCTGGATTAGCTTATTTAAAGATTGGTGAAGAAATTACTGGTTCTATTGCTAAAGTAGTAAGTGAAGCAGAAGTTAAAGCTTTAAAGAAACAATTAGGATTAGAGAATAATGACTTAGTATTAATTGTATCTGGTGATAGACATGTTGTTAAACCAGCATTAGGTCAACTAAGATTACGTGTTGGTAATGACTTAGGTTTAATTGATCCTAATAGATTAGAGTTATGTATTGTTAATGATTTCCCTATGTTTGAATGGGATGAACAAAAAGAAAAATGGGATTTCTGTCATAATCCATTTAGTATGCCACATGGTGGTGTTCATGCTTATGATGATACTAGTGATTTAGAAAGTATTTTAGCTTACCAATATGACTTTGTATGTAATGGTAATGAAATGGCTAGTGGAGCAATTAGAAACCATGATTTAGATAGTTTAGCTAAAGGATTTGAAATAGTTGGATATTCAAGAGATGAAGTAGAAAAGAGATTTAGATCTGTATTTACTGCATTTAAATATGGATGTCCTCCACATGGTGGTATGGCACCTGGTCTAGATAGAATCTTAATGTTAATTAAAGACGAACCAAATTTAAGAGAAGTTCAAGCATTCCCTCCAAGTGCATCTGGTCAAGACTTAATGATGGGAAGTCCTGCTGAATTAACTAAAGAACAAATGGAAGAATTAAAAATTAAATTTGATTTAAAAGAAAAGAAGTAGCGATACTTCTTTTTTATGTTATAATCGTTTTAGAATAGGAGCATGTATATGGAAAAAAGTGAAAGAAAAGATACATGGAAGGATATTGTAATTCTTCTATTATTACTAGCTGTCATTGGTTTAGGCGGATATGTTTGTTATGACAAATTAATTAAAGGACATGTTTCAGTGGAGAATAAAAAAACAGATAATGAAGAAGCAAAAGATAATAAAGAAGAGGAAGAAGATAAATTTGATGTAGTTAAAGCTAATGAAGAATTAGATAAATTAAATATAGCACTTCATTTTGCTTTAGATTATGATACTATTGGTGAAATTCATAAAGAGACATATTGGTATTTACCAAAACATGTTAAATATGATACTGAGTTATTAGATACAGATGCTAAAAAACATGATTTTGTTTTTGGATCATTAGTACTTATGTCAGTTGAAGATTTAGAAGCTGATGAAACTCCTGAGGGTGAAGAAGTAACAGGTGCTTATGCTATTCCTTTTGATTCATATGCTCAGTATTATAAGGATATTATTGGTGGTAATATAGTTAAAACTACTAAATATCCATCAAATGAATTTGAATATATAGTAAGTAGAAATAATGTTTATGGAGGTTTTTGGAGTGGTTATGGACCTTTAGGAACAATCTTAAAATATAAGTCTTTTGAAGAAAAAGATGGTGAATATACATTAGTTGTTGATGTAATTGCGTATAGCGAAGATGAATATGAAGATGTTATGCAATATGACGAATATGATGTAGTTGATTATAAAGAAGATGTAGTTTCTTATAAGTTAAAATTAGTATTAGTTAAAGTAAGTGACGGATTATATACAGTTAAATCAGTTCAAATAATAAAATAATTATTTTTTCTATTAATTAAAAAGAAGATATGGTATAATAGACTATGAAAAGTATGAGGTGGTATTTGTGCAAAGTTTTAATCAAACTACAAAAAGTAAAACAGTTCCAGTATTTATAACAATATGTGGTATTGCAATAGTTGGTAGTGCAATTTTAGGAATTAGTAATAGTTTTTCTGCTAAGGTAGATGAAGGTACTAAAATTGTAGCTGATAATAAAGAAAAAGTAGAAGTTGATAAAGTTGATTTAAATAAAAAACTAAATAGTATGCAATATGCTGTTAACTATGCTTTAGATGGTGAAAGAACTGTTGAAAAAGATAGTGGCAATGTATTAAATTCTGATTTAGAAAAATTAAGATTTGCTTTCATGGTAGTATCTAGTGAAGGTAATAGTTCAAGAATGAAGAGAAATGTTAATGCTGAAGGTGCTGGTGTTACTGGGTATTTAGCAGTTGATAAAGAATATTTTGTTGATTTCTATCAAGAATTATTCCATGCTGGATTAAATGAAGAATTATTAAATGAAGAATTTGAAGAAAAAGACGGTTATTTATATGGATCTATTATGAGTGGTCTTTTAATGAGTACAGAAACATATAAAGTTAATACTGTATATAGAGATGGAAATAATTATGAAATCGTAATTGATGTATTGATTGTTAATTATGATGATGAAACATCTGTTGATTATATTGCAGAGGATGTAACAGAGTATCCTGAAGAAGCAGTTGCTTATCAAATTACTTTAAATGTTACAGAAAGTGATTCTGTTTATACAATTAATTCTATGGTAGCTTAAGCTACTTTTTTTTTGCTTTAATTAAAAATCAAGATATGCTATAATTCTATTAGAATAATAAAGGAGTGTTTATTATGGATAAGGAAACTAAATTAAGAAGTATATTATTCTTTGTAATTGGCTTTTTATTAGTGTTATCTTTAATAATTTGTATATATATTGTAGCAGGGGAAAGTAAGTTAGTACCTGTAGAAGCTAC
>JAEEGI010013439.1_pt1 | contig 17373 bp, 16 predicted proteins | sample 8958751 | NCBI WGS metagenome assembly JAEEGI01 (sample SAMN16246545, study PRJNA631951) | gut metagenome | biome: gut microbiome; feature: rumen; material: KS-attached | host: Bos | place: Iran: Karaj | collected 2018-10
AGTATGGCTAACGGTATTCTGTATCATCAAAGCAGTTTTTGCGCCGATCATCCTTACACAGTCGGCAAGTCTTATGGGGATTGCAGTATCTCACTCTGTATTCAATATTCTCTGTACAATGCTGATGTTCCCGCTCAGTGGGGTACTTGAAAAGCTGGTATGTAAGCTGATTCCGGATGCGAAGGAGCCGGAGAAGGCAAAAGAACTGGACGAAAGACTGCTTGGAAGTCCCGCTCTTGCGCTGAATCAATGCGAACAGGTTCTCGACCGTATGGCTGTTTCTGCCATTGAAGCCATAAAGGACGGTATAGGCAGTGTTTTGAAATACGATGATGGGATTGCAAAACAGATAAGGGCATTCGAAGAAGCAACAGATCATTATGAGGATATTCTCGGAACATATCTTGTAAAGCTTACATCACGTCAGCTCGGGGAAGAAGACAGCGTCAAGGCAACTGAGTACATGAAGCTGATCGGCGATTATGAGCGCATTGCCGATCATGCCGTCAATCTGCTGGAATCTGCGGAGGAAATGCAGCAGAAGAAAATCGTCTTTTCCGAACCTGCATCAAGAGAGTATCAGACCATAAGCTCAGCTGTTATGGAAATTCTCAATTTATCATATCAGGCCTTTTCAAATGCGGATTTCACGGCTGCAAAGAGAACAGAGTCTCTTGAACAGGTGATTGATTCTTTGCAAGAGGAACTGCGGACCCGCCATATCCACCGGTTGCAAAAAGGTGACTGCTCGGTCGATGCAGGATTTATCTGGTCAGACTTACTCACGAATCTGGAACGTGTTTCGGATCACTGTTCCAATATTTCCGGATGTGTACTGGATACCGTGGGACATACAATGAACATACATGAAAACCTGAGAATTATCAGACAGACAGACGAGGATTTTAAACAGCAGTATCAATTGTTTTTAAAAAAATATGAACTCTGATCATTACATTCATCAAATTGTTTAATCTGATCCGGCAGAGATTTTGGATTGACTATCACTCTGTTCTTGCTGTAATAACCATGCTCCCTATTGGCGAGCACACAACTGCATACCAGGGAAGCACAGATTTTGCATGGCTTATGCCACGGGCTTTTTTGCTTCGGGATCAGCCGCAGCATCGTCATTCTCAGGGAGCTCAGCCCAGAGGAAATGGAAAAAGCGTTCCAAAATCGCCTTGCCATAAAAGCGCAGGAAAAAAATACCGGCGTAACCAAAAGACAACGCCGATATTCATCAAACAATATTCAATTCAGATATAAGAGCCGCTTTGGGGCACCTTCTTTACGGGAGGGTGCCCCCAAATGCGTCCTTTTTTTTATTCGTTATTTGCAAGCTCCGCTTTTATACGTTCCGCAAGGACGGGGGATATCCCTTTTACTTCGCAAAGCTCCTCGACGGTTGCGTTTGCAACGTTTTCAACGCTTTTGAATCTGAGAAAAAGATCTTTCGCTTTTGCCTTGCCTATTCCTTCTACCTGAGTAAGGCGCGACTGCTGCGTAAGCTTGTCTCGAAGATTTCTGTGGTATTCTATCGCGTAGCGGTGGACCTCTTCCTGAAGTCTGCCGCAGAATGCAAACACCTCACGATCCGATGAAAGCTGCTTGTCGGGCATGAACGGATCTGAAAATGCAATTGCCTTTGTTCTGTGTTTGCTGTCTTTTTTAAATCCCACAACAGGGATAGACAGTCCGTTGTCGCTAATGGCGCGCAGCGCGGCGTTGATCTGCCCTCTGCCTCCGTCGCATACGATCAGGTCGGGAGCGGGTGCGAATTTTTCATCGCCGTCGCAAAACCTCGCAAGACGCCTCGATATAGCCTCATACATATAGGCAGTATCGTCAAATCCTTCCATTTTGCCTATTTTGAGCCTTTTGTAAGATTTCTTTTCAAAGTTGCCGTCAACGCACACGACCATTCCGCAAACGACCTCTTCGCCTGCGATATGGCTTATATCATATATCTCGGTCCTGCGCACGTTGTCTATATCGATAAACTGATTGAAAAGGCGCTGTATCCGCTGCCCTTTTTTTGTTCTTCCCTCAAATTGCAAAAGACGTTCTTCCGCATTTTTTTTCGAAACGGAAAGAAGCGTTTTGTCTGAATCGAAAGATGCTGTTGTAACTATGCCGCCAAGCCATTCGTTTATGAGAGGCATCCAGTCGTGTTTCTGTTCCAGATATATTTTTGTGGGCAGCTGCGTCTCTTCGGTATAAAATCTTTCAATGTATTCTCTCAGCAACTCAGAAGATATTTTTTCGGAAAAAATATTGCAGTTTTCGCCTATAACATATCCGTTGCGTATCCTCAGCATGAAAATAGCGCAGTGTCCGTCTGTTTCTCCGCATGCTATGTAGTCCGCATTTCTTTTTTGAGAGACCATCGGCCGCTGTTTTTCTGTAATGAGAGAAAGTGATCTAAGTCTGTCCCGCATCTGAGCGGCTCTTTCGAATTCGAGTTTTTCAGCCGCAGCTTCCATCTCTTTTTTCGTTCTGTTATAAAGCTCGTCGGCGTTGCCGGACATTACAGAAACGATATCTTCATATACCGCATCTCTCTCTTCTTCGCTTACATCGCCCACGCACCAGCCTGCGCATCTGTCTATCTGTTTTTCGATGCAGCCTTTGTCGGTCCGCGCGCTGTTTTTGCCGCACTTGGGCAGCTTGAATGCCGCAGACAGAAGATTTATCAGGTTTTTAGCATTGAATCGTGAAATGAATGGTCCGAAATATTTGCCGTTGCCTGTTTTCTGAAAAGACATTTCAAGCATTGGCGCTTCGATGTTTCCGATTTTTTCTTTGTAAAGGTGTATATACGGATATCCGGATCCTTTTCCTTCTTTTAATTTAATATTGTAAAACGGCGAATGGTGGCGGATAAGGCTGCACTCCGTCAAAAGAGCGTCAAGCTCTGATTCGCAGATTATTACGTCAAAATCCGCGACTTCAGAAACGAGTTTTGCGGTTTTCGGAGTATGTTCTCCGTTTCTGAAATAACTTGTAACTCTGTTTTTCAGTATTTTTGCCTTGCCAACGTAAATTATCCGTCCCTCGGCGTTGTGCATAATATAAACGCCCGGCTTTTCGGGAAGCTCAAGCGCTTTTTTCAGCAGGTCCATCAGGAAAACCTAATTACGACTGCCACAAGACGAAGAGTATCGTTCCCTATGTTCTCTATTCCGTGGCATCTGCCGCCGCCGGTGAGAAGAGAATCGCCTGATGTGAGAATCACATCTTCACCGTTGTCGTTTGCTTTTGCCGTGCCTTCGATTATATAAAATATCTCTTCTTCGTTTTCGTGCGTGTGCACTCCTATGGAATTGCCCGGCTCAATGTTTATTTCGGCGCAAAGTCTTGCCGGACTTTCAAGCTCTTTATCCGCAAACGAATGCAGAAGCTTTACTTCCCCTTTTCCGCCTTTCATATTCGGGCGTATCTCAACTTCTCTGTCTGATGCTTTTCTGTGCATTTTATTACCTCTTTTATGATTCTGTTTTTCTTTTACGGGCGTGATACTGCGCGCAGCTTTTTTACCGTTTCGGGAAAAACGTCAAGTATTATGTTTATATCTTCTTCTGCAGTGTATCTGTCAAAACTGAAACGGACAGCGCCGTGAGCGGCTTTTTCGTCTAGTCCCATTGCGGTAAGCACATGAGAGGGGTCTTTTGATCCGGACATGCAGGCGGATCCGGACGACGCATAAACGCCTTTAAGGTCAAGCATCAACACAAGCGCTTCACCCTCGCAAAACGGAATACTTACGTTGACAGTGCCGGGAAGCGTGTTTTTTTCGGGGGTGTTTCTTATAATACCCGGAATTTTATCAAAAAGGCCCCGCAGAAGCTTTTCTCTCAGCTCTGAAAGACGGGCCGATTCTTTTTGCATTTCAGCCGCGGCATTTTTTGCCGCTTCGCCCATCGCAATTATCCCCGCAGCGTTTTCGGTGCCGCCGCGCCTTGAATTTTCCTGATTGCCGCCGTCAATAAGACATGGTAAAACGATCCCTCTTTTTATGTAAAGGCCTCCCACGCCTTTCGGCGCGTTGAATTTATGTCCTGAAAACGAAAGCATATCTATATTCATTTTGTTTACGTTTATAGGGATATGGCAGAAGGCTGATACGGCGTCTGTGTGAAAAAGAATACCGTGCTCTTTTGCGATCCTGCCTATATCTTCAACGGGCTGTATCGCTCCTGTTTCGTTGTTTGCAAACATTACCGTAATAAGCACGGTATCCGGTCTGATTGCTTTTTCGAGTGCTTCAACAGATACAAAACCGTTTTTGTCAACATCAATATACGATATTTCAAAACCGTTTTTTTCAAGTGATTTAAGCGGATTTAAAACGGCGTGATGTTCGATTTTCGATGTTATTATATGTTTTCCCTTGTTTTTTCTGAGATATGCCGCGCCCTTGATCGCCCAGTTGTTGCTTTCCGTTCCGCCGGAGGTGAAATACAGCTCGTCTTTATCGCAGGCAATTACAGATGCGGTCTGCTGTCTTGCGTTTTCAATTGCAAGTCTGACCTCCCTGCCCGCTGAATGGTATGAGCTCGGATTGGCAAAATTATCTTTAAGATACGGCAGCATTGCACGGAGCGCCTCATCTGAAATTCTTGTTGTCGCCGCGTTATCTGCATATACTTTTTTCATAAAAACCCCAAAAACATATTCTGAGTTAATTGTATCACACGGATTTCAAAAAGTCAATACGGACCGTTATTCGTGACAGTCGCTGCAAACCTTCATGCATATCCCGCATACCGAACCTCTGCCGATAAGCTGAAACTCTTTTTTCATATAGTCTGAACACGCTTTCGGGTCAAACCCGTCCGGCGTGATCGCCTGAGCAGGACACGCTTTAATGCAACTGCCGCACCGCGAACATGCGGTATATTCGTTCTTATCCATTACGCGCGCCTGGTTTTCCGTTACGGGACAGTCTGTGAATACCGTGGCAAGCCTTACTCTCGGTCCGAATTTACTGTGGATAAAAAGATTGTTCAGCCCTACAAAACCGAGACCGCAGTATACGGCTGCCTGCTTGTGCGAATAATCCCCTTTGAACGGATTGCCGTCGGTATTTATGGATTGAGATGCGGCTACGGGATAAAAATCGTATCCGTTTTTCTGAAGATACAATCCGAGAGCATGCGACGCATCGTCAAGCGCTCTGTTTATCGAACGGTAGTGGTGGAAATAAGCGTGCGTCGGTTTGTCGGTTATTGTTTCAACAACAGGATCGGAAAGTTTTATGCATAAACTTATCACATACCCGAGCCCCATAAAAGGCTCGGGTAATTTTGCGGCTCCCACATCGCTCACGCGATAGTCAAGAAACCGTTTTATGTCGTTTAACGTCATCAGAATGTAAATCCTTCTTTGCAGAGAGCAACTATCAGTTCAACGCATGATACGCAATCCGCAAGAGAAACTTCTTCGGTCGGAGTGTGAATATAACGTGTAGCTATCGAAATTCCGCCCGCATATACGCCTGCGCGGGTTCTCTGAATAGCAGCGGCGTCCGTTCCGCCGTGAAGAAGAATTTCTGTCTGATGTTTTATTCCGGCATCTTCTGCCACTCTGTTCATGAATTCCGTCATTTTAGGCGAACAGATAAGACTTCCGTCCATATATTTTATGCACGCGCCTGCGCCTACAGACATATTCATCGGGTCGCATTTGGGTGTATCTGCTGCGGACGTAACGTCTATGGCAACGCCGTATACCGGATCTATGCCGAAAGCAGCGGTCGAAGCGCCCCTTATGCCGACTTCTTCCTGAACGGAGAAAACGAAATAAACCTCGTTTTTAAGCTCGTTTGCGCATTCCGAAAGCTTTTTTATCGCTTCTATCTGAATAGCTACGGCTATTCTGTCGTCAAGGAACGGAGAAACTATCCTTGGATCGTTTTCCGTACCCATTCTGAACACTTCACCTACAACGGAGGCTGCCATACCGAGAGAAATGAGCTTTTCAGCCTCTTCTTTTGAAGATGCGCCTATGTCAACGTATGCTGTCCTCATATTGAGATCGCCGGATTCAAAGCAGAGAAGACCGTTTACACCGTTTGTAAATCTTACCTGTCTGCCTCTGAGAGTCTGAGTATTGATACCGCCGAGAGGAGAAACTTTAACAAATCCTTTTTCATCTATAAAATATGCAACAAAGCCCAGTGTGTCGGAATGTGCGGAAAACATAACTTTTTCGCCTTTGCCCTTGCCTAAAACAGCGATCAGGTTACCCATTTTGTCAAAACAGATGTTTTCCTCCCCTGCAAACGGAGCGATCTCTTTTTTTACGTATTCAAGCTCTTCGCGTTCATGAGCGGACGGCGATACAAAGCCGTTAAGAGCTTTCATTGTATTGAATATACTGTCTTTCATGTCGTCATCTCCTTAATTGATATCGAAAAGTTTTTCCATAGATGCGCTTACGGCTTTGCAGAAATCAAACATACTGTCTGTATCCTGCGGTGCGCATACGGAAATTCTTGAGTGCAGATATCTGACCGGAACGGAAAGCGTGCAAACAAGCGTTCCGTCTGCCGAGCGCTGAATGTTGCCTGCGTCGTTGCCGCCCGAAACAAATGTTTTTATCTGCCATTTCACGCCTTTTTCGTCTGCGATATCCGTAACGGCTTTAATAAATCTCGGATTGTATACCGTTGACCTGTCCATAAACGAAACCGCAACGCCGTTGCCAAGAATGCATACTTTTCCGTCGTCGTCAACACCGCCTATGTCTGCGGCTGTTGTTCCCTCAAGCGTAAATGAAATATCGGGTCTTATTCTGTGCGCCGCCGCTTTTGATCCGCGGCATCCCGTTTCTTCCTGAACCGTGAATGCGAACCATGTGTCGTATTCAAGCTCGGTTTTTATAAGCCTTATCATGGCAAAACAGCCTGCGCGGTCGTCGATCGCCTTTGCTTTGATGAAATCGCCGAATTTGCCGAATTCACCGTTGAAATATACGCTGTCACCAAGACATACCTTGCCTTCGGCTTCATCTTTTTTCTTTGCTCCGATATCAACACGAAGAGATTTTATCTGCGGAAGTTCGGAAGAGTTGGAAGCAAGATGTATCGGACATACGCCTATAACGCCCTTTATCATTTTCGGCTCGTCTCCGGCAGTTGCTTTTACAAGCACCGTCTTGCCCGGCGTAACGCTCGGGGAGACACCGATTGAGTCTATTTTAAGACATCCGTCGTCGTCTATACCGTTGACGTAATAGCCCGTTTCGTCCATATGAGCCTGAAACATAATTGTTTTCGGAGGTGTTTTTCTGCCTTTTTTATGAGCAAGCAGATTTCCGAGATTATCGGTTATTATTTCGTCGCAGCAGCTTTCTATTTCGCTTTTTATAAAATCGCGAACTTCGTCTTCCTCGCCGCTCAATCCGTTCAGATTGCACAGCTTTTCAAGAAGATCGTAATTGTTTGCGTTTTCGCTCATATTATTCTTCGCCTCCTATCTCATATGTTCTCAGATACGCCGCAAGAATATCCGCCGCGCTTTCAACGTCATCCATATCGCCCACTTCGACCGGCGTATGCATATAACGCACGGGAATGGAAATAAGTCCGGTCCTTACACCGTTGCCTATTACCGGGATCGTGTCAGCATCCGTGCCGTATGCCGCGCCGTTCGCCTCGTACTGATGCTTTATTCCGCGATCTTTTGCAGCCTTATCGACAGCCTTCATAAGCTTTCTGTCAAAAAAGCTCGAAAACTCTATTACGGCTCCTTCTCCGAGACCGTGGCCGGGAGCATCTGCCTGTTTTGCGAATGTTACGTCAAGCACTAACGCTTCGTCAGGCTCGATACCGTATGTGCCAACGGTTGCTCCGCGAGAGCCAACTTCTTCTTCGGATGCAAACATCACAACTATGCAGCAGTCAAGCTCCTTGTGTGCTATAAGCTTTTTCAGCTTTCTGAGCGCGGTAAGAATTGCAAAGCAGCAAAGCTTGTTGTCAAGAGCCTTCGATGCGAATCTGCCGTTGAGAAGCTCCGTGACGGGGGCTTTGATCCTTACTCTGTCGCCGATCTTTACACGTTTTTTTACCTCGTCTGCCTTAAGACCGAGATCGATATAGATATTTTTATATTCCGGAACCTTGTTGCCTTCTCCCGGTTTTGTAAGATGCGGAGGGGTGGAACAGATAATTCCGTCGTTGCCCGCTACGGTGACCTCCGCGGAAAGAAGAGTCCTTCTGTCTACGCCGCCTACACGGTAAACGTTTACAAAACCTTCGTCCGTAATACCCGTAACGATCATGGAAAGCTCGTCCAGGTGAGCGGTGAGCATGATTTTTTTCTTTGTGCGGTCGCCGATATACGCTATAACATTGTTCAGTCTGTCAATGCTGATATTTTCGGGACCGGTGTATTGTTCGAGCAGCTTTGCGCAGTATTCCGAAAATTCGCGTTCATTGCCGCATTCGGACTCAACAAGCAGCATCTGCTCAAGATCCTTGAATTTTGCCGTCACTTTATCACCTTTTTCCTATTTATATTTTACAGCTCGTTTACAAGCTGTTTGAAATGTTTTCCGCGTTCTTCGAAATTCTTATAGCAGTCAAACGACGCAGAGATAGGCGAAAGATAGACGATATCGCCGCTTTTTGCGCAATCATGCGCCTTTTTTACTGCGTCTGCCATTCCGTCAGCGAATTCTATAACTGTATTATCCGGATCGTATCCTTCGCATTCGGTGACTGCTTTGTATATTTTCTGTGCCGTCTGCCCTGTAAGTATCATATGCTTTACGTATTTGATTATATACGGAGCGACCGCGGAATAATCAAGATTTTTATCGGAACCGCCGCTTATCGTGATAATTCTCTGCGTCTGGCTTTTCAGGCATGCTATTACCGATGTGGGCGATGTTGCGATCGAATCGTTGTAGTATTTTACTCCGTCTTTTTCGCGCACGAATTCCATTCTGTGCTCGACGCCCGAAAACTCTTTGGCGACTTTTCTGTATGTCGAGATATCCGCAAGACCCCATGTGGCGCATACGGCTGCCATGAAATTCTCAACATTGTGGTCGCCGGGAAGCTTTATTATATCTCTGTGAAAAAGAAGAACGGAACCTGCGCTGTCCTTATGGACGATAAAACCGTTTTCGTTCAGAAAAGTACCGTTTTCCTGAGGTTTTTTCATTGAGAAGAATTCAGTCTTACCGTTAGCTTCTGGCGCAAGTGAAAGCGTTGTGGCATAATCGGCGTTGAGAATGAGTCTGCCGTTTTTTTTCTGAAAACGAAAAACGTTTTTCTTCGCGTCTATATACTCTTCCATCGATTTGTGCCAGTTGAGGTGCTCTTCAACAATATTTGTTATCACCGCGGTATCTGCGCTTGAAGTCATATCCGAAAGCTGAAACGATGAAAGCTCCGCAACAACAAAATCATTTTCGTTCATTTGCGAAATGCGCGGTAAAAGCGGTGTTCCGATATTTCCGCCGAGAAAAACACGGTATCCCTGCTCTTTAAGTATATTGTAAATAAGAGTGGTAGTGGTGGTTTTTCCCTCACTGCCGGTTACGGCAATTATTCTGCACGGACAAAGCTCAAAAAAAAGCTGCATTTCGCTCGTTATTTTGGCACCGTTTTTTTCCGCCGCTTCAAATTCGGGTATATCTCTGCGCATGCCCGGGGTTTTGAAAATAAGCTTGTCGTTCAGATCTTCAAGATACTTTTCGCCCGTTATGAATTTTATGCCTTCAAATTCGCTTTGGACTTCTTTTTCGGGTTCTTTTTTGTCCCGGACCGTTACAAGCGCGCCGCATTCGGAAAGCATTTTTACAAACGGACGGTTGCTTACGCCGAAACCTACTACCGTTACGTTTTTCCCTTTCAGAGATGCAAAATAATCTTTATAATTCATGATCGGTAAAGATTTATTCCGCTGCTTTTACTATTGCGGCAAAATCGTCGGATTTAAGGCTTGCGCCGCCGATAAGTCCGCCGTCAACGTCATATTTTTCAAGAAGCTCTTTTGCGTTTTTTGCGTTCATAGAGCCGCCGTACTGGATAGTTGTCCCTTCTGCGGTCTCTTTGTCGTAAAGTTTGCAGAGCACGTTTCTTATTATTCCGCAAACTTCTTCAGCCTGTTCAGCTGTGGCTGTTTTGCCCGTGCCGATCGCCCAGACGGGTTCATACGCTATAATTATGGATTTAAATGCGCTTTTATCTATTCCCGCAAAAGCGATTTTGGTTTGCATCGAAACGATCTCTTCGGTAATTCCCTGTTCTCTCTGTTCAAGCAGTTCGCCTACGCAGACTATCGGCTTAAGTCCCGCTTCGAGAGCAGCTGCGATCTTTTTGTTTACGGTAATGTCTGTTTCAGCAAAATACTGACGTCTTTCGCTGTGGCCGATAATAACGTATTCTACGCCTAGATCTTTCAGCATTGCGGCGCTTACCTCTCCTGTATATGCGCCGTTCGGCATAAAATGAAGGTTTTCCGCGCCGATCTTAACGTGTGTGCCTTTTGCCGCTTCTGTAGCCTTGCAGAGGTTTACAAACGGAACGCATGCTACGACCTCGCATTTTGCGTTTTCGGTCTTTGCTGCGATTTCTTTTATGTAGTCGTATGTTTCCGATGGCAGTTTATTCATTTTCCAGTTGCCGGCAATAACGGTTTTTCTTTTTTCGTAGTTCATTTTTGTCACCTTATCCTTAATTAATAAAAGGAATTATTATCAGGAATCACATCAATTCCGGAATAATAATTCCTTGAAGTTTATTTTGTTTTGGTAAAATTATTTGTCAAGAAGGCATGCGATGCCGGGAAGCTCGATTCCTTCGAGGAATTCGAGGGAAGCGCCGCCGCCGGTGGAGATATGAGTCATCTTGTCAGCATAACCGAGCTGTTCAACAGCTGCTGCGGAGTCGCCGCCGCCGATTATCGAAATTGCGCCCGATTCAGCAACTGCTTTCGCTACAGCGCGTGTGCCGGATGCGAAGTTTTCCCATTCAGAAACGCCCATCGGTCCGTTCCATACAACGGTGCCTGCGCCTGCAATGCTTTTTGCGAAAAGTTCCTGTGTTTTTTCGCCGATATCAAGACCCATCCAGCCGTCGGGAATAGAATCGGAGTATATTCTCATAAATGTTGCGTCGGGTTTATATTCGCGAGCGATTATGTTGTCTACGGGAAGAAGGAAGCTTACGCCTTTTGCCCTTGCCTTCTCGATAAGTCCTTTTGCGAGATCGAGCTTGTCTTCTTCGCAAAGTGACGAACCGGTCGTGCTGCCAAGAGCGCGGAAGAATGTGTATGCCATGCCGCCGCCGATTATGAGCATATCGACTTTTTCGATAAGATTGTTTATAACGCCGATTTTATCTGATACTTTTGCGCCGCCCAGGATTGCAACGAAGGGTCTCTTGGGATCTTCGAGCGCTTTGCCCATTATGCCGATTTCTTTCTGAATAAGATATCCGCATACGGCGGGCAGATAATCGGCAACGCCTGCTGTGGACGCGTGAGCGCGGTGAGCAGTACCGAATGCATCGTTTACGTAAATTTCAGCAAGAGAAGCGAGCGCTTTTGCAAATGCGGGATCGTTTTTCTCTTCGGCTGCGTGGAAACGGACGTTTTCAAGAAGAAGGACTTCGCCGTTTTTGAGAGCAGCGGCTTTTGCCTGAGCATCGGGACCGATAACGTCAGAAGCGAGCGTTACGGGAACGCCTTTCTTTGCAAGATCATCAGCAACGATCTTAAGGGAGAGCTTTGTGATATCATTTTTGCCTTTTTCGATCGCTGCTGCGGTAGCTGCGGCCTGTTCTTCGGCGGGAAGCTCTTCGATTTTTTTCTTTTCTTTCTTGTCAAGCTTTATTTCCGCGTCAAGCACATTGTGGGGTCTGCCCATATGGGAACAAAGAATGACTTTTGCGCCGTGTTCCATAAGATAGCAAATTGTTTTCATTGCGCCCTGTATACGCTTGTCGTCGGTTATAACGCCGTCTTTGACGGGAACGTTGAAATCGCATCTTACAAGAACTCTTTTGCCTGAAACGTCGATATCCTCGACGCATTTTTTGTTGTAATTCATTTTCTTTCGCACCTCATAATATATTGTGAGTTATATTTTTATAAGTTAATCGGAATCTGCGTTTACGCACGATATGATAACCGATTTTGCCGCTTTTTTCAATAGAAACGGCATAAAGTTCGGTTTTTTTTCATTTATGCTTTATTTTCTGTTCGCATCCTCAGTGCGTATCTGCTTGCGTTTTATTTTTCCCGAGATCGTTTTAGGCAATTCGTCAACATATTCGATTATTCTCGGATATTTATAGGGCGCCGTAACGCGCTTTACATGATTTTGCAATTCCTTCGTCAGTTCGGGAGACGGGGAATATCCTTTTGCGAGAACTACCGTTGCTTTAACTATCTGTCCTCTCTCAGGATCGGGAACGGCGGTAATTGCGGTTTCAAGCACTGCCGGATGCTCAAGGAGCGCCGATTCTACTTCGAAAGGACCTATCCTGTATCCGCTTGATTTTATTACGTCGTCGCTTCTGCCTACAAACCAGATATAGCCGTCCTCATCTTTCCATGCCATATCGCCTGTATGATACCAGCCGTCGTGCATAACGCCTGCGGTTGCGGCGTCGTCCGCTCTGTATCCGTGAAAAATTCCCGGAGGTATGCCGTGAGAAATATCTATGCATATCTCTCCCTCTTCGCCTACCGGCACATCGTTGCCGTCGTCGTCAAGAAGATGCATGCCAAGGACCGGGGACGGTCTGCCAGTTGAGCCGGGTTTCGGATCGAGCCACGGGAATGTTGCGATTATTACCGGACTTTCGCTCTGACCGAAGCCCTCGCGAAGCTCTATGCCGGTCTGTTCAAGCCACTGTTCGTATACAACGGCGTTAAGTGGCTCGCCCGCGATATAACATGCGCGAAGATTTGAAAGATCGTATTTTTTCAGATCTTCCTTTATGAGAAATCTGTATACGGTAGGGGGAGCGCAGAAGGTCGTTATGTTTTTTGTTGAAAGAACATGAAGGATATCGTTCGGCGCAAAGCGGTCGTCATAGTCGTAAACAAAAACGCACGCGCCGCATATCCACTGCCCGAATATTTTGCCCCATGCGCATTTTGCCCAGCCGGTGTCGGCAAGAGTGAAATGCGTGTCTGTATCTTTCAGATTCTGCCAGAATCCCGCCGTGAGGATATGACCGAGCGGGTAATACTGAACATGCTGAACCATTTTAGGATGCGCCGTTGTGCCTGAAGTGAAATAAATGAGCATCGGATCGTTGTTTTCAGTAACGCGTTCGGGCTTTTTGTCGTCTGCGGCTGCAAGTTCCGCGTCAAAATCGATGTATTCCTCGGCGCCTTCGTTGCCTCCGGTAACGAATACTGTTATCCCGGTGAATTTTTCCGTTACTTTTTTTACATGACCGATAACGTTTTTATCGTTTGCGCAAACGATGTATTTTATATCCGCAGCATCAACACGGTAGTCTATATCCTGCTCTGTGAGCATGTGTGTGCTCGGTATGGCTATCGCCCCTATCTTTATAAGACCGGGAAGACAGTACCAGAAATGATGCCTTCTTTTCAGAATAAGCATTACGGTGTCTGATTTTTTTATTCCGTATTTTTGGAATACATTCGCCGCTTTGTTTGAAAGAGAGGATATATCCGAAAATGTGAATGTTTTTTCTTCGCCCTTGTCGTTGCACCATAATAATGCTTTCTGGTCGGGAGCAAGGGCAGCGTATTCGTCAACGATATCAAAACCGAAATTGAAATTTGCCGGAATATTTATTTTGAAATTATTGTAGAAATCCTCGTAAGACGAGAAGTCTGCAGAACAGAATCTGTTAAGTAAATTCATTTGTACGATCACCTTTCGATATGCGGTTTTTCAGATCGTCACAACAAGGATTTTCGCACATTTTCCGTTCAATGCCTTCATTCCGTGAGGGTAGTGCGAGTCGAAATACACGCTGTCCCCTTCGCAGACGGTGATTGTATGTTCGCCTATCTGCAGAAGAAAACTTCCTTCAAGACAATAATGAAATTCCTGGCCGGTATGAGAGTTAGTATGTATTTCCTGATTCTCGTTCGGGTCTACCGTTACAAGAAGAGGCTCAACCTTTCTGTTTATAAAATTGAATGCAAGGCTGTTGTATTTGTAGCCTTTTGTGCGTTCAACATCCAGCCCGTGGCCTTTTTTTACGAACGAATATGTGTGAAGCTTTGCCGTGTCGCCTGTAAGAAGCTCTGTCATGCTGATTTTAAGATAGTCGCAGACATCCAGAAGAATGCTCACCGGAATGGGAACTTCACCGTTTTCCATTTTCTTGTATTCTTCTTCCGTCAGCTCTGTTACACGCGCCATTTCGCTCGTTTCCACGTCGGACAATAATCTGATTGCGCGAAGTCGTTGAGCGATCTCGGAATTTTTTATTGCCATTATATCACCGCCTTAAAGGTATAAAACCGTGTGAAATCAGTAATTGAACCCGAATTCAAGGGCTTCGATGTTTTTGCCGAGCAAGGCAGCCTTGCTTGCGGGAACTGCTTTTGCAAGACCTTCTTTCAGAACGTCAAGAGAAAGAAAACCTGTCTTTTTTGCCATATATCCGAGGGCTATCATGTTTGCAAGTCCCTGAAAACCGTGTTCTCTCGCAAGCTTTGTTGCAGGTATGGGATATACTGAAATATCCGTTCTTGAATCGGTTCTTTTTATGAGACTGTCGTCAAATATCACCGTGCCGCCCTCCTCGACTTTTTCAACAAATTTATCGTAAGACGGCTGATTGAGCGCCATAAGAAGGTTCGGTTCGTTTACTATGGGAGAGGCTATCATTTTGCTGTCTATTCTTACCGCACAGTTTGATGTTCCGCCTCTCATTTCAGGACCGTAGCTCGGTAAAAGAGAAACCTCACTGCCGCTCATCATGCCCGAATAGGTTGTTACCTTTGCGGCAAACTGAACACCCTGTCCGCCGAAACCGGCAAAAAGAATATTGTATGCCATATTATTCCGCCTCCTTTGTTTTGTCCTTGTAAACGCCGAGAGGATAGTAGGGGATCATGTTTTCTTCAAGCCATTTCATTGCCGCAACGGGAGTCATGCCCCAGTTGGTTGAACACGTTGAAAGAACTTCGATAATTGAAAATCCCTTTTTGTTTATCTGCATTTCAAATGCTTTCTTGATGGCTGCTTTTGCCGCCATAACATTTTTAACGTTGTTTACGGCTACTCTCTGCGCCAGTGCAACGCCGTCAAGAGTAGATACCATTTCGCAGACTCTTACGGGATATCCCGAATAGTTTACGTCTCTGCCGTACGGTGTGGTCTGAGTTACCTGACCGGGAAGAGTTGTCGGAGCCATCTGTCCGCCTGTCATGCCGTATATGGCATTGTTTATGAAAATTACGGTAATGTTTTCGCCTCTTGTAGCTGCGTGGACCGTTTCGGCTGTTCCTATAGCGGCAAGATCTCCGTCGCCCTGATAAGTAAATACGATGTTGTCGGGAAGAGATCTTTTCAGACCGGTCGCAACTGCCGGCGCTCTGCCGTGAGGCGCCTGGACCATATCGCATGAAAAATAATTATATGCCATTACCGAGCATCCTACAGGAGCTACGCCTATCGCGTCGCCTATGATTCCGAGCTCTTCAAGCGCTTCGCCCACAAGACGGTGGACTATTCCGTGTGTGCATCCCGGACAGTAGTGTGTTACGGCATCGGTAAGTCCTTTTGTTTTCTGAAAAACGATACTCATTTTTTAATTCCTCCGTTCAGCTCGCAAAGCTTTGCAAACACTTCTTTCGGTGTGGGAACGATGCCGCCCGTATGTTTCAGAAGCTCTACGGGTTTTTTGCATTCAAGCGCAAGCTTTACGTCGTCGGTCATCTGACCCATATTGAGCTCTACCGTAAGCACGCTCTTTACTTTCGGGTCGTTTTTTATTTTGTCAAATGCTTTTGTCGGGAACGGAAATACCGTGATGGGACGTAAAAGACCGACTTTTATTCCTGCAGCGCGCGCGTCGTCTATTGCAGATTTCGATACTCTTGCGGCAATGCCTATCGCAACGATTATGATCTCTGCGTCGTCAGTCATATACTCTTCGTATCTCTGCTCGTTTTCGCAGACTTTTGCATAACGCTCAAAACGCTCGAAGTTTTTTATTTCAAGTTCTTCGGGTTTGAGGAAAAGCGAATTGATTATATTGTGTTCTCTTGCGTTTTTATGACCGTTTGTCGCCCACGGCTTTTCGTGCCTTACCGGCGTGGGTATATCGTCGAATGATACCGGCTCCATCATCTGGCCGAGCGTGCCGTCAAGAAGAAGCATCGCCGGCATGCGGTATTCTTCCGCTTTATCGAAAGCCGTAAAAATGTATTCTATTATTTCCTGCACACGGTCCGGCGCATAAACAAGAAGATGTCCGTCGCCGTGACCGGGAGCTTTTGTTGCCTGCCAGTAGTCTGACTGCGAGGGCTGAATGCCGCCGAGACCGGGACCGCCTCTCTGCACGTTTATTATAAGACAGGGCAGGTCACTGCCTATGATATATGAAATGCCTTCGGTTTTGAGAGATATTCCCGGCGACGATGAGCTCGTCATCGCTCTCACACCGGCAGACGCCGCGCCGAGCACCATATTTATCGCCGCAACTTCGCTTTCAGCCTGCAAAAACGTTCCTCCGAGCTTCGGGAGCTTTTTTGAAAAATAAGCAGCCACTTCGGTCTGCGGGGTGATGGGGTAGCCGAAAAAGTGCAGACATCCTGCTCTTATGGCGGCTTCGGCAATCGCTTCGTTGCCCTTCATCAATACTTTGCTCATATTAAAGTCTCTCCTTTTCAGTCTTTTTCTACCGTGATAACGCAATCGGGACACATTCTTGCGCAGAAAGCGCAGGCAATGCATTTTGTTATGTCTGTCATCGCGGCGGGAGAATACCCTTTATCGTTCAGGTTTTCGCTGTCAAGCACAAGCAGCTTTTTCGGGCACGCTTCAACGCACAGCCCGCAGCCCTTGCAGCGGTTTATGTCTATCGTTAGCTTTGACATGTCTATGTTCCTTTCGGTAAAACCTTATTTTATCTGAAATTGCAAAATCTTCCACTTTAACGCTTTAATATAATTAAACATTATATCACAAGTTTTATTTGATTGGAAGAGAATATGCCTATTTTTCATAAAAAAGTCGAAAAATGAGCCGTTTTTGACGCTTAATTTCACGACGCAGGAAAAATCGTATTGACTAATATTACAAAATGTGATACTATTTGCGCGAAAACACACGATATGTGATATTTTTATCATAAAAAGAAATTAAAATGCGAAAATGACATGTTTTCGAAAAGGATGAAAGGAAGATCGA
>JAEEGI010013441.1_pt1 | contig 17372 bp, 13 predicted proteins | sample 8958751 | NCBI WGS metagenome assembly JAEEGI01 (sample SAMN16246545, study PRJNA631951) | gut metagenome | biome: gut microbiome; feature: rumen; material: KS-attached | host: Bos | place: Iran: Karaj | collected 2018-10
ATCGCGGAGGTGACGGACAAACAAGAAGCTGACAGGATTCTTAGGCATATCGGGGCCAAATTCTTTCCTGAAGGATACGACTTGGAGAAAGATATGGCCAACAATGCCCCGAACGCCCTCGTGATGGAGATCACGATAGACCATATGTCCGGCAAGCGCGTCCGTGAAAAATAAAGATCACTTCATAATGGGCAAGACATACCATTCGAAGCACGAATACAAGCAGCTGCTGCAGGAACTGGGCATCAGCGCGGCCAAAGCCGAGGCATCAAGGCATCCTGGAGGCACCCACGCAAAAGGCCTGCGGAAACTGGCTCTGGACAAGGTCCACATTACAAACGACAGGAACCGCTTCGGGGATGCCTATGAGAAGAGTTCGCGGATGCGGAGAATCCGGCGCTACATCAAGCACTCCGCCCGCAATGCCGCAAAAGAAGAAATCCGAAAATCATTATGACAGTCACAATCATCATCGCGGCCATTCTGGTCATTCCCGGCATCGTCATCCTTATCGGCAAGGGAGACAATCTCATTGCTGGCTTCAACACCGCCTCAGAATCCGAGAAGAAGGAAATCAACGTCAAACGCCTTCGGCTCGTCATAGGAAGCCTGCTGGTTATAATGGGTATCCTTTACTTCCTGACAATGCGCGAAAGCTCTATGACATCAATATTGGCTTTTGCCTTCACAAGCTCTGTCTTCGTCATAATCGCACTAGTACTGGCCAACACCTGGGCGAAGAAGAAATAAGCTGCTGAAGAAATTCACAGTATTGCGGACAACTTCGTCACGGCGGCGGCTGATCAGATGATTCTCGCCTTCTATGACAGTCAGCGTTGCCTTGTCGCTATAGACTTCCTTGTATTTCTCACTGCACCACATCGGTACGATGGAGTCTTTGTCTCCGTGAAGGATGAGGACGGGCCCCTTGTATTCTGCTGCCGTACCGAATATGTCCAGAGTCTGCGTGGTAACGAGGTACTCACGTCCAAGTTTCATAAAGCCCCAGCAACGGATGAATTCAGGCGGATCGGCCGGGTCGAAACGGGCGTTGAAGAATTTGCCTCCCTGGCAGGCTTCCTTGATGACAGATCCGGGAGCAATCAGAACCAGACCCTTTGGATCCATCATTCCCTGCCCTGCCAGACGGCCGGCAGTCATAGAAGCTATTACCCCGCCTTGTGAATGCCCCAGGAGCCCCACTTCGGTGACATACGGCAGGCTTTTCACATATTTCAGAACAGCCAAGGCATCGGCAATCTCCTTCTCTATCGTCATATCCTGCATCCTGCCTTCGCTTTTGCCGTGGCCGTCGAAATCGAAGCGTATGGATGCGATGCCGGCCTCCGCAAGGCCTTTGGCAAGCGCAGGCATCGGATTGTAATCCTTGCTGGAGAAAATGCCGTGCATAAGAATTACCATCGGGCACTTGTCCGTTTCGGGATTGAAACCCGCAGGAAGACTTATCTTGAATGATATCCCGCCCTGCGGGCCGCGCACATCGTAATCCTTTGCTCCGACAAAGAGGAATGGCGCAATTAAAAGAATCAGAATAATGGCTACACGTTTCATCAGTCGAAACTTAGATTCCCAAAAGTACGCATTTCTCAGAAACTATCCTCCTTCGGACACGTTTCAGGCCAATTTCCCGTCCGCGAGGTGGTTTTTCTTTCATTCGGGCACGTATTGGGCTGTTTTTCCGTCCGTGCGAGTGCAGATTGAAGGAAATAGGTCCAAGTCCGCCCATCTCAATTAGAACGAAACAAGAGTCCTTTCGGACTCTTGTTTCGCAGATATCTATTTCCTATTATTCCTCCCGGACATAGGACTGGAACCGACTGACTCTCAGCCAGTGGTATGCCATCGCTTTTATTCAATCACGCAGTAGGAAGAGTAGTCATCTCCAGTTATAGAGTAAAGAACCTCGCCATTCCTGGTAAGACGGGTTATACTGTCGCTTCCAGTCCATCCAAGGAAAATATTCCCATTCGAGGTTACTCGAAGTGACTGGTTCTTGCTCACAAGATAGACTCCAGGCTGTCCTGTATCCACGGTCTTGACTAATGTCCCATTCTTGTGTACGCGTATTTCGGGCTTGTTCTCGACAGTTGTCGCAGTATACACATCATTGCCCAGACAGAAGATATTCATTCCTGGATAAAAGCCTTCGGACACCGTATCTATTGTCTTGAATGCAACACCGTTCTTGTAAAGAGTCAAATGTTGCCCTTCAGAATCAGCCGGATGGGTCAGCGCATAGATGAAGACATCCCCCGCCTCGGACACCGCTATTAGAGGATATGTGTCTTCATCGATCAACTTCTCAATGACAGAACCGTCGGCTTTAATTGTGTACCAGGCAACGTAATACTTTCCAAACGCATCCCTTATGTGCGCCGCGACGTGAATGTCCCCGTTTGGTGCCACAGCGATGGAAGGAGATGAGAAAAGCCGATATGATCCGGTAATGTCAAATTTGGACACTATCCCGTCTTCGGTAGCCCTAACAACATACCAAGTCCAGTCAGAATTGTTGGAGTATTTTGACAGAACGGCATAGACACCATTCCTCGCGGCAAAATCCTGCGGATAATGAGAGCCAGTGTTCCAATTATCGTTAACGTAAATCGGATATAGGTTTACAATAGGTTTTCTATTCTTGCAGATCCAAAACTGATCCGTCCTGGTATAGTCGCTGGAATAACTACCATATTCTTCAAGGGAAATACGATCGCCCTTGTCAGCGGCTACATACCACGATCGGTAGTACCAGAACGAGTTTCCTTCATTAAACGCCCTGTCCAAGGGGTCGTTCGCTCCATTGACATACATCTTCAGGTTCATCGTATAATACAGGAACGGTCCAACCGTTTTCGAGACAACGACCAAACACTCTGCCTTGAATCCTCCCACCTGGGAAGTCGCTGTAATGGTGGCGCTTCCTTCTTTCAAGCCCACAACATTACCATCGGTCACGGTGGCTGTCGCAGGGTCGGAAGAAGACCAAGACACTTCCTTGTCGGTGGCATATTCAGGAGTATAGAAGACCGTCAGAGTCCGTGACTCTCCCACCTGAAGCTTAATCTCTGTCGCATCTAAACTAATGCCTTTCAATGTGGGATCCTGCTTGACAGTCACCTCACAAAACGCCTGTTTTTCGTTGTATGTCCTGGACCTCACGGCTATTCTGACAGTTCCTGGAGATACGGCTGTCACCAACCCGTTCTCATCCACTGTGGCTATTCTCTCATCCAAGGTCTTCCAGTCCACATCCTGGTCTGCGTCGGCTGGGCTGACTGTGACCTTCAACTGGATGGTTTTTCCTTCGATGACTTCTGCCTTAGTCGGTTCCACAGTCAGGCTTTCCACCTCGATCTGCTTGACGGTGACCTTGCAGGTAGCAGTCATACCGCCGTCTTTGGTCTTCACCGTGATTGTCGCCTCTCCAAGGGCTATGGCTGTGATTTTGCCCTCAGCGTCGACAGTAACTATCTTGTCGTCCGAGGTTGACCACTCAACTTCTTTGTTCGTAGCATCGTCCGGAGCGACCATCGCTTTCAACTGCGCTGTTTTGCCGATTGCTATCTCCAGAGTCTCCTTGTCGAGAGCGACACCTGTGACAGTCACAACCTTGGAAGTCACCGTGACTGAGCATATGGCTGTTTTTCCACCGTCGGCGGTAGTAACTGTTATCGTGGCGGAACCAGCTTTCACGGCAGTGACTTTTCCGGTGTTGTCAACAGTCGCAGTGGCAGTGTTTGAGGAACTCCAACTCACATTCTTGTTCGTGGCGTTGTCGGGGACGACAGTCGCTGTCAAGGTCTCGGATCCGCCCTCTGTCAAGCTGAGACTGGTCTTGCTTAGAGTCACTCCAGTCACAGCCACGGTGCTGGGGACAAAGGGCTCTTCGGGTCCACAGGAAATCATCGTCATGGAAAGCAGTGCGGCAACCATCGCCATCACCGCATAAGAAGTCCTGAATAGCTTTCTCATGTTCGTAACTTATTAATATTTAACAATTCGTCTTATATCAAGGCCGGCATTTATCTCATTCAGCCCATTTTTATAAAGATAATAATTAATTCCTGAAACGCAAACACTTACCCCTTTCATAGCCGAACATCAAGGACAACAACCTGCGCCGGATAGTATTCCGCTGAGTCCGCCCATCTCCAGCCTGCTTGCAGGCCGCGCGAAGGCGCGAGGGGTCAGGGGGCCGTGCCCCCTGTGATAAAGCGGCGAAGCCGCTGAGTCCGCCCATCTCCTTTAAAACGAAAAAAGAGTCCGAATGGACTCTTTTTTCGTGGAGATGGGCGGACTCGAACCGCCGTCCAAACAAAGCACCAACAAGCTTTCTACACGCTTATCCACCCTTTGATTGTCGGCTCCGCACTGCCGGGCGGCAGGCCACACGAAGCTTATCCTCTGAATCTTAGCGGGCTTTAGAGAAATCCGCCCGAGCAGGAATTGTCTGATGATACCCCGTTGGTCCGGAGCGGCATTCCAAAACCCCGGCGGGATACTCGTTGACTGGTCCTTGACCAGCCAATTAAGGAGTCGAGCTTAGCTCAAGACTACGCAGCGAGTGCAAAGTTGTTGTTGCCAGTTATGGCTTGAGGTCTGAGATTTACGAGAGGGGCCACGACTCTCGGCGTGCTTACCGGTCAATGTCATTTGCTGTCAAAACCAAAACATCCCCATTGAACGATTGCGTTTCAAAGATGCAAAAAATACTCCGAATGTTGCGCGACCTATGACTATTATTTCGTAAATTTGAAGGAATGTATGTCGAATTTCATCAATCTAAATACAAAGCCAATGAAAAAAATAACCCTAGCACTAGTTGCAATGCTGCTATGCTTCAGCGCAATGGCCCAACAGTCGCTCCAAAGCCGGGCGGCTGTCAAATCTCCGGAAATCAATCCAGACAAGACCGTTACATTCCGCCTCGTCGCACCCAAGGCAGTTCGCGTGCAGGTCACAGGTGACTTCCTTCCTGCAGGGCCTAACGGCCAGCAAGGCATCGCAGACCTCGTAGAAGCTGACGGCGTTTGGTCTTTCACCACAGAGAAACCCCTCGAGCCCGAACTCTACTTCTACAACTTCATCGTCGACGGCCTCAAGATCAACGACCCCAACAACGTCCATATGATCCGTGACGTGGCCAACGTCTTCAACGTATTCCTGATCGACGGCGGCCGTGCAGACCTCTACAAGATCAACGACGTTCCCCACGGAACCGTGGCAAGAGTATGGTATGACAGCCCCGTAGTAGGCTTCGACCGCAGGCTCACCATCTACACTCCTCCGGGATACGAGCAGAATCCCAAGGCCAAATATCCTGTATTCTATCTGTTCCACGGAGCAGGCGGAGACGAGGAAGCCTGGATCGCCCTCGGCCGCACTGCCCAGATCATGGACAACCTCATCGCCCAGGGCAAGGCTAAACCGATGATCGTGGTGATGACCAACGAGAATATGAACCAGGAAGCCGCCGCCGGTGAGTCTTCATTCGGATTCACACAGCCCAGCATGGGCGCAGGCGGAGCCTCACGCCAGATCCCCCAGGGCGCCAACTTCGTATCGGCTTTCCCCGACATCCAGAGATATGTGGAGAAGAACTACCGCACCATCAACAAGAAGTCTTCACGCGCTGTCGGCGGCCTTTCAATGGGCGGTTTCTACACCGTGAGCGTTTCTTCTGAATATCCCGACACCTTCGACTATATGGGTGTCTTCTCAGCCGGTATGAGCCTGTCGCAGGATCCTGCCGAGAAGGCCAAGACAGAGCAGAAGATAGCCACCCAGTTCGCCAAGAATCCCAAACTCTACTGGATCGCCATCGGACGCACCGACTTCCTCTATCAGAGCACCAAGGATATGAGGGCTTACTTCGACGAGAAGGGATATCCCTACAAATACTACGAGAGCGGAGACGGCCACATCTGGCGCAACTGGCGCATCTACCTGACCGAATATGCCCCTCTCCTTTTTCAGGACTAACTAACCTATAATAAACTACCATGAACAAAGACATCAGCAGAAGAGATTTCCTCCAGAAAAGCGCCCTCGCCACTGCAGGTGCAGTGCTGGCATCATCACCGATGTTCGGCAAAAGCGCAGCTGAAATCGCAGAATCGATGGCTGCTCCCCAGGTTCGCAGACCCGGCCCGAACGACCGTCTGAACGTTGTCGGAGTCGGTATCGGAGGCCGTGGCGGCGCCGACATCGACGGCCTTGCCAAGACCGAGAACATCATCGGCCTATGCGACGTTGACTGGGACTATGCAGCCCCCAAGTTCAAACAGTACGCAAACGCTCAGAAGTTCAAAGACTACCGCGAAATGTTCGACAAGCTCGGCAACCAGATTGACGCAGTAGTTGTCGGAACAGCCGACCACACTCACGCAGTCATCTCTGCCCAGGCTCTCGAAATGGGCTGGCACGTATACTGCGAGAAGCCCCTCACACACACCGTATATGAGACCAGGCTGCTCACCAAACTCGCCGCCAAGAACAAAGTTGCGACCCAGATGGGTAACCAGGGTGCATCAGGCAACGGCGTCCGCAAGATCTGTGAAGCTATATGGACAGGAATGATCGGCGAAGTGACGAGAGTCGACGCATTCACCGACCGTCCCATCTGGCCGCAGGGTCTCGAGACTCCCACCAAGGTCGAGAAGGTTCCCAAGACTCTCGACTGGGATCTGTTCCTCGGCCCGGCCAAGAAACGTCCCTACAACTCAATCTACCACCCCTGGAACTGGCGTGGCTGGTGGGACTTCGGCACCGGAGCCCTCGGCGATATGGCCTGCCACATTATGCAGCCCATCGTGCAGGGCCTCAAGCTCAAATCTCCGACAGCCGTGCAGGGCAGCTCGAACTGCCTGATGGTGGACTGCGCTCCCGACGCACAGATCGTGAAGTTCAAATTCCCGGCACGCGACAATATGCCGAAGGTTGCTATGCCTGCTGTTGAAGTCACCTGGTATGACGGCGGTCTCAAACCCGAGCTGCCCGCAGGATGGCCCGCAGGAAAGGATCCTAACGACGGCGGCGGAGCCTGCATCTTCTACGGAACCAAAGATATCCTCGTATGCGGCTGCTACGGCCGTAACCCCTGGCTCATCTCAGGCCGCGAGCTTCCTGAGCCTACGATGACCCGCAACATTCCCAACGAGGACCACCACCTCGACTTCGCCCGCGCCTGCAAGGAGTCTCCGGAAAGCCGCGTGAAGACCGTGTCTGACTTCGAATTCGCCGGCCCGCTCAACGAGATGGTAGTTATGGGAGTTCTTGCAGTTCGTCTGCAGGGCCTCAACCGCGAGCTCGAATGGGATGGCGAGAATATGCAGTTCACCAACATCACCCCGAACGACACCATCAGGATGAAGATCCGCGACGGCTTCACGATCACTGCCGGCCACCCTTCATTCAACAACGAATACACAGAGGCAGAAAGCGCCCAGGCTTTCGCAGCAGAGCTTATCCGCCACACCTATCACAACGGATATTCTCTCCCTGCAATGCCCAGATAAAAAAACAGGACTATGAAAAGATTATTAGCAATAGCATTAGTAGCATTGACAGTTGTTTCCCTCGCTTCGTGCAAGAATGGCAAGAAGAAAGCCGCCGAAACTGAAGATCCCAACGTAATAGTATTGTTCGACGGCACCAGCACCGACGGCTGGCGCGGCTATGACAAGACCGAACTTCCCAAGGCCTGGACCATTGAGGACGGCTGCCTCAAGATCAACGGCAGCGGCAACGGCGAGGCCGGCGCTTCTGACGGCGGCGACATCATCTACGACCGCAAGTTCAAGAACTTCGAGCTGACTTTCGAATGGAAAGTAGGCAAAGGCTCCAACTCCGGCGTCTTCTATCTGGCGCAGGAGGTTCCCGGCGAGCCCATCTACATCTCAGCTCCCGAATACCAGATCCTCGACAACGCCAACCACCCCGACGCTCTGCTCGGCGTTGACGGCAACCGCCAGTCAGCATCGCTCTATGATATGATTCCGGCCAAGCCCCAGAACGCTAAGCCTTACGGCGAGTGGAATACTGCCAAGATTATGGTCTACAAAGGCACCGTCGTTCACTATCAGAACGGCCAGAACGTGCTTGAGTACCACCTCTGGACTCCTCAGTGGAAAGAGTTGCTCGACAAGAGCAAATTCAGCAAGGAAGCCTGGCCGCTGGCCTATGACCTGCTGATCAACTGCGGCGGCGAGAACCACGAAGGCTACATCGGTCTCCAGGACCACGGCGACGACGTATGGTATCGCAACATCAAGATTAAAATCCTTGACTGATGAAAAGACTTTTCCTTACATTGGCAGTAGTTACCGCTGCGTTGCTGACTGTATCCTGCAAGAAGGACAAGCCCAACGACAACCTCGGTCTGCAGCTCTACTCCATCAGGGCAGAGTGCGCGAAGGATATCAACACAGCGCTTGACGGCACTGCGGCAGCCGGATACAAGATTGCAGAGGCCGCTTCCTACAACCAGCAGGAAGGCACCTTCTACGGTCTTGCGCCCAAGGCTTTCGCAGACCTGTGCGCATCCAAGGGCATCAACTTCCTCTCTTCTCACACCAACGGTCCCGACCCTAACGTAGCTTCTATGGAAGAGTGCCTGGCGTGGTGGAAGAAGACCATCGCCGACCACAAGGCCGGCGGTTGCAAGTTCATCGTGCAGCCCTCTATGTCACGCACGGCCTATGAGTCGCTCGAAGGCATCCTAAAGTATTGCGAACTGTTCAACCAGGTAGGCGCAATGTGCAAGGAGCAGGGCATCCTCTTCGGCTACCACAACCACAACCGCGAGTTCGAGACTACGTTCGACGTCAACGGCAAGCAGACCAGGCTTTACGACGTGATGCTGGCCAACTGCAAGCCCGAGAACGTGTTCTTCGAGATCGACCTCTTCTGGATCTACAGAGGCGGCGGAGACCCCATCGAGTACTTCAAGGCAAACCCGGGCAGGTTCCTGCTCTGGCACGTTAAGGATGACCTCGAGGTCGGCGCCTCAGGCAAGATTGATTTCCCCGAGATCTACAAGCACGCAAGCCTTGCCGGCATGCAGTACCAGATCATCGAGCAGGAAGCTTTCGGCGAGGGTATCCCTCCCTTCGAGAGCATCAAACAGTCTTGCGACTACGTGAAGACCCTCCGTCCAGAATAGAGATGAAGGATCCCCGAATGAAAAGCCGGTTGCAATGCAGCCGGCTTTTTATGTATAGCGATACGGAGAATTCACTAAATTTGGGGGACTTAAACCTATTGCAATGAAATCAAGATCATTATTTATAGCACTTGCAGCGCTGTGCCTGGTGGTACTCGGCAGCTGCGACCGGGGCGGCAAGCCCGTTGTCACACGTTCTTACAGTTATGTTGATTCTGCTTCTCACGCTGACCTGTCTTTCGAACTGGAGCTGCCCGATGCTGTCAACGGCCCTGCCGGAGACATCCGCAAGGGAATCATCGACATAATGGATTCAAGACTGGCCTTCATCGGTTCCTATGAAGGAGAGCGTCTCTTCCCCAAGTTTGACGGTGACCTTTCAGACGCAGACGCCGTCGTCGATTACTACCGAACCAAGGCCCTTGAGGCTCTGAACGCCAGCGCCACCTCGGACTACGAGGAACGAAAAGGTTACATAATGGAAGATCCGGACTACACAGATGAAGAAAAAGCCGAGATGCTGGAGAGTTATCCCGGATACGAATATGACTTCTCCCTCACCAAAGTGTCAGAGACCAAGCGCTATGTGGTGTTCAATTCCACGGACTACATCTACCTTGGCGGAGCGCACGGAGGAGTTACCGGCGAGGGTAGCGTAACCTTCGACAAGCGCAGCGGACAGCGTTTCACAAACTTTTTCAAGGAAAGTGCACTGGAACAGATGCAGGACCTGCTCCTGAAAGGCGTCACGGAATATTTCTCTGACAATGACGACAGCGTTTCCAAAGAGAACGTCCGCGAATTCCTGTTCCTTGACAGCGAAACCATTCCCTTCCCCGTCTGGACTCCCGCTCCGACAGAAGACGGCCTGAACTTCTCCTACCAGCAGTACGAGATTGCAGCCTATGCTATGGGAATGCCCTCTTTCACAATTTCCTACGAGGACCTGAAGCCCTATCTCACTCCGGAAGCCATCGACCTTCTCAACCTGAAATAACCAACAACAGAACCATATGAAAAAGACTATCCTCACCGTAGTGCTGGCCCTGCTGTGCACAGCCGCATTTGCCTGCACCAACCTTATCATCGGCAAAAAAGCTTCAGTGGACGGAAGCGTATTCTGCACCTACAACTGCGACGGCTTCGGCTTCGCCGCTTCTCTCTCCTACTCTCCCGCAGGAGCCCACGCTCCCGGAGAACGCCTGGCCTTCCCTGTCAGGGGTGAAAACGGCGAGATTTCCTACAGATACATCCCGCAGGTGGCGTATACCTACGGCGTGGTTGGTCTTATGAACGACCATCAGGTTTCAATAGTTGAAACCACCTGGGACGGACGCACAGAGCTCGTGGACCGCAACGGTCTCTTCGACTATTTCACTCTGATGGACATCACCCTCCAGAGGAGCGCCACTGCACGCGAAGCCATAAAGGTGATTGACGAACTCGTCCAGACCTACGGCTACAACTCCACCGGCGAATCGTTCGCCATCTGCGACAAGGAAGAAGCCTGGATCTTCGAAATCATCGGCAAGGGTCCGGACAACACCGGAGCAGTGTGGGTGGCAAGGCGCGTTCCTGACGACTGCATCAGCGCATACGCCAACTCAAGCCGCATCCGCCAGTTTCCCCAGTCAAAGAAGATTGACAAGAATCTCGGCTTCTACGTGTCTGACGGAGGAAACACGATGTACAGCGCCGAATGCATCTCATTCGCCCGCGAGAAAGGTTATTTCACAGGCAAGAACGATGCTGACTTCAGTTTCCGCGAGGCATATGGCCCCATCGACTTCTCAAGCGTTAGGTATTGCGACGCCCGCGTATGGAGCTTCTTCCGCCATCACTACGACAAGGACGTGATGGACAGCTACCTTCCCTATCTCAACGGCCAGTTCGACGTCTGCGACGAACTCCCCCTCTGGATCAAGCCCGACGCTCCGCTCTCAGAGAGAGACGTGATGAACGATATGCGCGACCACTACGAAGGCACAGCCCTCGATATGACAGCTGACGTCAGCGCCGGTCCCTGGGCTTCACCCTACCGCAACCAGCCCGTCAACTTCTACGCCAGCGACAGCACCGCAATGTTCCGCGAGAGGCCTATCGGCTGCCAGCAGAGCGGTATGACGATGGTTTGCCGTATGCGCTCGTGGATGCCCGACGCAACAGGAATCACCTATTTCAATATGGATGACGCCACTATGGTTGCATATGTTCCTGTCTACTGCGGCATCACCCGCACTCCCGAACCGTTCCGCCGCGAGAACAACAACATCCGCGAGTTCTCGACCGAAAGCGCATTCTGGATGAACAACTGGGTTGCGAATATGATTTATCCCAGATGGAGCGCAATGATCGGCGACCTCCGCGACGCCCAGAAAGAGCTGGAAGATTTCTACCAGGCAGACCAGAAAGAAGTTGAGGCAAGGGTAGCGCAGATGGAAGCCGCCGACATCGTGAACTTCCTCACCCAGAAGACCGAGACTTACACAGATATGATGATGAAACGCTGGGACAAGCTTGCCAAACTGCTCATCGTGAAGCATAACGACCAGATAATGCAGCCCAGCGAAAACGGCGAGCTGGTGGCCGGCCGCAGGACCTCACCTGCCTACTCACCTGTCTTCATCGACGCCGTAAAGGCTCAGACAGGCAGCCGCTACGTAAAGCCTGACATCAAGTGACGATTAATACCATCAGAACTTTAGATGAAACATAAGAACTACCCCATCTATAAGACGACTTTCATCGACGATATGCGTTCGCTGGTCGAAGAAGCCGCCCAGAACTTTCCTGACAAGACAGCCATTTCATTCAAGGAGAAACCGACTGACAAAGAAGTAACGAAGATATCATTCACGCAGTGGAGAGACGACGTGAGGAGCCTCGGCACTGCCCTTATCGCTAAAGGACTCCGCGAGAAGAACATAGCCCTGCTGGGTGAAAACTCATACGGATGGTGCTGTTCTTTCTTCGCGATAATGGGCAGCGGATCGGTAGTCGTCCCTGTGGACAAGGACCTGGCCGTCGAGGACATACTCGGCATCATCAAGGCCACAGAATGCGAAGCCGTCATCTTCGGCAGAACCGCGGAAGCGAAACTGAAAGAGATGCTCGGCGGTGCCTTTCCGGAGTCTGTCAGACTACTCATCTCCATCCCCGACAAATGCTCCCTTGATGTGACCGCTGCCGGCAGCCGCAGCCTGATGAACCTCAAGGACCTTGAGGCAGAGGGTGCGAAGCTCTATGCCGGAGGCGACAACTCATACTACGACTATAAGATCGACCCGCACAAACTGGGTTCGATCGTCTACACTTCCGGAACAACCGGCAAGGGCAAAGGCGTTATGCTGTCACAGATGAACATCGGCCTGGATATGACGCTGGGTATGTACAACTTCGACATCACCCGCAAGACCCTGCACGTGCTTCCGCCCCACCACACCTTCGGCTCGACGGTCAACTATGTAGGCCACCTGTCACAGGGCTGCGAAGTCTATATCTCAAGCGGCCTGAAGTATGTAAGCGACGAGATCCGCGAGCAGCAGCCGACCCACCTCATCCTCGTTCCGGCCTTCCTGGTAGTGATGAACAAGAAAATATGGTCATCGGCACGACAGACCAAGAAGGAAGGGCTGCTGAAGGCTATGATGGGATTCAGCAACTTCCTGCGCAAATTCGGCATCGACATACGCCGCAAGCTCTTCAAGAGCGTGCTGGCCGCCTTCGGAGGCAAACTGGAACTCATCATCTGCGGCGGCGCCAAGCTCGATGAAGACATCATCCGCACCTTCGACTCCATCGGCATAACGATACTGAACGGCTATGGCATAACTGAATGCGCACCGCTCATTTCGGCCAACCGCAACAAGTACCAGAAGCCCGGCAGCGTAGGCACCCCTATCCTCGCCTGCCGCGTAAAGATCGACAACCCCGACGAGAACGGCGAGGGCGAGATCTGCGTCAAGGGTCCCAATGTTATGCTGGGCTACTACAAAGATCCTGAAGCCACTGCAGCCGCATTCGACAAGGACGGATTCTTCCGCACAGGAGACTATGGAAGGCTCGATGAAGAAGGCTGGATCTACATAACCGGCCGCAAGAAGAACCTCATCATCCTGTCCAACGGAAAGAACGTATATCCCGAAGAAATCGAGGCCGACCTCCAGAAGGTCGAGGGCGTGAATGAAGTGGTTGTCTATGCAGGCGAAAGCCGCGTCCAGAAAGGCAAGATCACCATCGTGGCAGAAATCTTCCCCGACGCGGACATCCTCGCTGCAAAAGGCATCACCGACCCTCAGTCCTATTTCGAGGAGGAAGTGAAGAAGCTCAACGAGAAGATGCCGCCCTACAAGGCTGTCAAGACAGTCAAGCTGCGCGACACAGAGTTTCAGAAGAACACCTCCCGGAAGATAGTGCGATACACCATCGACAAGACAGTCGACTAATAAAAAAGCAGGCTTCGCAGCCTGCTTTTTTATTTGCCGGAAAAACGACGGTCTCTACTTGTCAAGACTTACCAGACGGTATTTCTTGCTGCCGAGGCCGATCTTCTCGGCATACTCGGTAATGTAGGTGCCGTGCTGGCGGTTGATGCGCTGCTGGAGCGGCTTGGCATCATCGCCGGGAACATCGTTCTGATGGCCGAACACCATATCGAGGCAGGCCTGGTCGCAAGCCACGGGGTCGAGAGATGCCACGATACCCATATCGGCAACCTTGGGCTCAGCGGGATGCGAATCACAGTCGCAGTCCACCGACATATTGTTCATCACATTTATGTAAAGGATGTTCTGTCCACCTTTGAAATACTCGTGCACGCCCTGTGCTGCGGCTGCCATACTCTCAAGGAATGAATCCTGGGTAGGGCCTGCGGCCAGATACTGGGGTCCCCAGGCAATGTCAGGATTGTCGGTCTTGCCTGCAGTGTGGATATAGGCCTTGCCGTTGCGGGATGCAACGCCGATGCTCTGGTTCTTCAGCACGCCGCCGAAACCACCCATTGCGTGGCCTTTGAAGTGTGCGAGGTTGATCATAAAGTCGTAGTTCTTGAGATGGTTGCCTACGATGTCGTGTTTCAGGTACTTGGTGTCCTTCACGGGAATGTTCATCTCGCCTTCGGCATCCATAATGTCGACCTTGGCGATCTTGGTGAATCCGTGGTCTTCTGCCACCTTCATATGGTCTTCGGCGGTGTTGCGAGCACCGTTATAGGCGGTGTTGCACTCTACGATGGTACCGTTGACCTTCTTGACGAGGCTTCCGATCAGTTCAGGCTTGAGATAGTTGTGTCCGCCGGCTTCTCCGGTAGAGATCTTGACAGCTACCCTGCCCTTTGCTTCGCGGCCAAGTGCTTCGTAGATGGCCACAAGGCTTTCAGGAGTGATATCCTTGGTAAAATATACAACAGGAGCGCTCGGATCCTGGACTTGTGAACTCTCAGCGGGCTGGCTGCCTTTGTGGGCATTACCGCAGGCCACAGCGATGATTGCTGCCGCGAGAATGGTAAGAATTCGTTTCATATTTGCTCGTTATAATTATATTATTTGCTTACTGCGAAAGTTGCTGCATTCTTGATCACGGCCTGGAACGAAACGGGAATGTCGCGTACGTTGCGGCCGAAACCGAAGGTATAGGTACCTGCCGCGGTCTCCCAGCGGTTAGCCTGCTCGTTGAACGAAGCGAGGTCATAAGCCTTGACGCTGAATGTCAGGGTCTGGCTCTCACCAGGGGCTAGAAGGCGGGTCTTGGCGAATGCCTTGAGCTCTTTGGCAGGCTTCTCGAGGCCGCCTGCAGGAGCTGACACATAGAGGCCGACGGCTTCCTTGCCCGCAACCTTGCCGGTGTTGGTGACGATGACCTTGGCGGTGACCGTACCGTCCTTGGCTACAGTCACGGTGGGCTTTGAGTAGTCGAAAGTAGTGTAGCTGAGACCGAAGCCGAACGGATAGGAAACCTCCTTGCCGAAGGTCTCGAACCAGCGGTATCCTACAAAGATGCCTTCCTCATATTTGGTGAAGTCCACGTGGTTCACGGTGTTCCTGGTGTCGTCGCCGATGAATGAGAAATCAGACTTGCCGGTAGGCTCGTTGCCGAGCGGGAAGTTGAATGATGACTTGTGGTCTACGAACTGTACGGGGAATGTCATCGGGAGCTTACCTGAAGGGTTAACTTTGCCGGTGAGGACGTCAGCGACAGCGTCGCCGCCTTCCTGGCCGGGCTGCCAGGCGCAGAGGATTGCATCGGGAAGAGCCTTCCACGAAGCAGTCTCGATCACGCCGCCGATGTTCAGCACGACGATGACCTTCTTGCCTGCAAGATGGAATGCGTTGCATACGTTGGTCAGCAGTGAACGCTCGGCTGCAGAAAGGTCGAAGTCATCCTCGACACGGCGGTCCTCGCTTTCACCTGAGTTACGGCCGATGATGACGATGGCTGCGTCGTTGGCTGCCACCTTGCTCTCCACGAACGATTTTGCAACAGGGGCCTCGGCAATCTTTGCCTCACCGAGCAGGATGCCTACGCTGCCGCCATTGGGAATGTCCCTGGCGTCAATTCTTGCGAAGTCGACATATTTCTTGTAATAGTCCTTGAGGCTCTCGTCCAGCTTGAATCCGGCGTTCTCGAGGCCCTGAACCATATTGACCACATAAGCCTTGTTGACATTGCCGGAACCGGTACCGCCGGCAACGAAGTCAACAGAAGTGGCTCCGAAAAGGGCGATGTTCTTCACGTCCTTGAGCGGAAGAACGTTGTCGTCGTTCTTGAGGAGCACCATAGACTCGGTGGCTGCGGCACGGGCTGCTGCGGCGTGTGCCTTGAGATCCGGCTTGTCAGAATACTTGTAACCGTTGAAACGGGGAGTGCGGACGATGAACTCAAGCAGCCTGCGGACATTGCGGTCGAGGTCCTTGACATCCAGAGTGCCGTTGTTGACGGCATCGACGATCCTCTGGGTCTCGAAAGGCATACCGGGCTCCATCAGGTCGTTGCCGGCCTTGACGGCGTCAACAGTGCCGTCCTTTGCGCCCCAGTCGGTCATCACGATGCCCTTGAAGCCCCAATCCTCACGGAGGGCCTTGGTGAGCAGGTCATAGCTCTGCTGGGTGTATTTGCCGTTGATCTTGTTGTATGATGACATCACCGTCCAGGGATCGGCGTCCTTGACAGCAATCTCAAAGTTCTTGAGGTAGATCTCGCGGAGGGCACGCTGGCTGATCTGGGCGTCGTTGTGGTCGCGGGCAGTTTCCTGGTTGTTGCCGGCGAAGTGCTTGATGGAAACGCCGACGCCGTTGCTCTGTACACCCTTCACATATGCGGCAGAGATCTTGCCTGAAAGCACGGGGTCCTCAGAGAAGTATTCGAAGTTACGGCCGCAGAGCGGGTTGCGGTGGATGTTCATACCGGGGGCGAGTAGCACGTCCACACCATATTCGAGGACTTCGTTGCCCATTGCCTTGGTCATATTCTCCACGAGCTCGACGTCCCAAGACGATGCGATGGCTGTTCCTACGGGGAAACCTGTGCAATAGAAGGTGCGTGTAGTGCCTTCACGGGTAGGGTTGATACGGAGTCCTGCAGGGCCATCGGCAAGCACAGTGTTGGGAATGCCGAGACGCGGAATGGCCTGGGTGGTGCCGGCTGCGCCGGACACCAGGATCTGTGAACCGCCGGTGATGCCGGCGATCATACTGCCCCAGCCGGAGCCGACCACGAGGGTGGCCTTCTCCTCGAGCGTCATTGCAGCAAGGACTTCGTCGATATTGTCTTTGTTAAGTTTTGGCTGAGCCACCATCGGAAGCACGAGTGCAATGGCAGCAAGAGTCGTGAATATCTTTTTCATATATATGTGTTTAGTTTGGGCCAAATGTACTAAAAATATCAGATTACAGTTCTTTCCTGAACGTAAGCTTCAATATGTTGTCTACCTCGGGGCCATCGGGAACCGTAACCACTGCGAAAGTTTTCTTGCCCTCCTTGCGGGTCGTGAATTTGACCGGAGTGCCGAAATATACAGAAGCGCTCTGAAGCTTGTTGCCGGCAGGAACTTCTATCTCCACGGTGGCTGTGCCGGGCTTGAGCACGTGCACGAAGAGGATGTTGCCCCTCTGGGTGGTCACACCCCACTCCTGCTCTGCTATATAGCCGCCCTGCGTGCCGTAGATGCTGTCGCCGTAGCGGTCGAGCCAGC
>JAEEGI010013442.1_pt1 | contig 17371 bp, 14 predicted proteins | sample 8958751 | NCBI WGS metagenome assembly JAEEGI01 (sample SAMN16246545, study PRJNA631951) | gut metagenome | biome: gut microbiome; feature: rumen; material: KS-attached | host: Bos | place: Iran: Karaj | collected 2018-10
GTGATGACGACGCTGCCGATATACAGGCCGATCCCGCGAAACGCATCGATGAGGCGCAGCGTATCCTCGTCGTAGGTGATGCCGAGATCGCCGCGCCGTTTGGAGCGCTCAATATCGTCTGCAGACAGTGCGATGACGATTTCCGCATCTTCCTTCATTTCGAGAAGCATTTTAACCTTGCTGTCCGGCTCAAAGCCGGGGAGCACTCTGGACGCGTGGTAGTCGTCAAACAGCTTGCCGCCGAATTCCAGATAGAGCTTGCCGCCGAATTTGGCGATACGGTCACGGATGTTCTGAGACTGCAGCTTCACGTATTTTTCATTGTCGAAACCGATCCTGTTCATGAGGAACCCTCCCGGTAAATATTGTTTGATATGATAACCAAATTATTTTAGCATAAGACACAGTTCATAACAAGAAGGAAATTTTCTCTTTTTTTATTCATAAGTTTGTGTTAAACTATGAATTTAGAACTTTCTGTATATGTATGATTCCTGCTGATTGCGGGGAGCCTTTTCCCGGATCTTACAGAATACCATTTTCGGAGGCATAGATGGGACTGTTTACAAAACTCTTCGGAAGCTATTCCGACAGAGAACTGAAGAGAATTCTGCCGATTGCGAAATCGGTTGAAGAGAAAGAAGAAGAATACGGCAAACTAACCGACGAACAGCTTCGGGGGAAGACAGCGGCTTTGAAGCAGCGTCTTGCCGACGGGGAGACACTGGACGATATCCTTCCCGATGCCTTTGCTACAGCCAGAGAGGCAGCGTGGCGCGTGCTCGGGATGAAGCCCTTCCCGGTACAGATTATCGGCGGAATTGTCCTGCATCAGGGCAGAATCGCCGAGATGAAGACCGGCGAAGGAAAAACTCTGGTTGCGGTTCTTCCGGCATACCTGAATGCCCTGACCGGTGAAGGCGTGCACATTGTTACCGTCAACGACTACCTTGCACGCCGCGACAGCGAATGGATGGGGAAGGTTCATCGCTTCCTCGGCCTCAGTGTCGGCCTCATTGTGCACGGGCTCAGCAATGATGAGCGGCGGGCGGCCTACAACTGCGATATCACCTATGGTACGAATAATGAAATGGGCTTTGATTACCTGCGCGATAACATGGCCCTGTACAAGGCCGATATGGTACAGCGCGGGCATGTTTTTGCCATTGTGGACGAGGTGGACTCAATCCTGATTGATGAAGCCAGGACCCCGCTGATCATCTCCGGGCAGGGCGATGAGAGTACGGATCTCTACCGCCAGGCCGATGATTTCGTTTGCCGGCTGAAAAAAATCGTCTATGCGTCGGTTGATGAAAAGGAAGAGGAAAGCGAAGAGCTGGATGCCGACTACGTGGTGGATGAAAAGGCGAGGACCGCAACACTGACGGCAAGGGGCATCGCGAAAGCGGAACGTGCCTTCGGTCTTGAGAATCTGGCCGATATGGAAAATGCCACGCTGAGCCATCACATTAACCAGGCGCTGCGTGCCCACGGCATCATGAAGCGCGATATCGACTATATCGTCAAAGACGGCGAGATCATCATCGTGGACGAGTTTACGGGCCGCCTGATGCTCGGGCGCCGGTACTCCGAAGGCCTGCATCAGGCAATTGAGGCCAAGGAACACGTTGATGTTCAGAAAGAGAACAAGACGCTGGCTACCATTACCTTCCAGAATTATTTCCGCCTGTACCAGAAGCTGTCGGGAATGACCGGTACCGCTGTAACCGAGGCGGAGGAATTTGCCGCAATCTACAAACTGGATATCATTGAAATCCCGACCAACAAGCCGGTTATCCGGCAGGACTGGCCGGATGTTGTGTATCGCAGCGATATCGGCAAAAACCGCGCGATCATTGATCAGATTGCGGAATGCCATGACAAGGGGCAGCCTGTTCTGGTTGGTACGGTCTCGATTGAAAAGAGCGAATACCTGTCATCCCTGCTGAAAAAACGCGGCATTCCTCACACAGTGCTGAATGCAAAGTATCACGAGAAGGAAGCGGAGATCGTTGCGCAGGCGGGCAAACTCGGCGCTGTCACGATTGCTACGAACATGGCAGGCCGCGGCACCGATATCATGCTGGGCGGCAATGCCGAGTACCTTGCCAAAAACGACCTGAAGAAGGCCGGTTACGACGATGCGGTGATTGCCGAAGCGACCGGCTATGCCGAAACACAGGATGAAGCCATCACCGAGGCGAGGGCCCTTTTTGCAAAGCAGCTTGCCGCACACAAGGAAGTGACCAATACCGAAGCGGAGAAGGTTCGCGAGGTTGGAGGACTCTTTATTCTCGGTACCGAACGGCACGAGTCACGCAGAATTGACAACCAGCTGCGCGGCCGTTCCGGCCGTCAGGGCGATCCGGGTGAAAGCCGGTTCTATCTTGCCATGACGGACGATGTCATGCGTCTGTTCGGCTCTGAGCGGATCATGGGTATGATGGACTCCCTGAAGATGGAGGAGGACACGCCGCTGGACGCAAAGATGCTGTCCGGTGCGATCGAACAGGCGCAGAAGACGGTGGAAAGCCGGAACTTCCAGACCCGTAAGAGCGTCCTTGAATACGATGATGTGATGAATCAGCAGAGGAACATCATCTACGGCGAACGTCAGAAGGTGCTGGATGGTGAAGATCTGCAGGAACAGATTCAGGGGATGATCGAGGAGTTCGTAACCGGTAACGTGTCCGATGGGCTCGGCGGAATGGTTGCCGAGAGCCAGCAGCAGCTGGACGAAGCGCTGAAGGCGTTTGAAGGCCTGTTTCTTCCGCACGGTACCTTGAAGCTGGAGGATTTCCGGAAGGCAGACAGCGGCGAGATAGCAGCCAGAGTTCTGGAAATTGCACAAAAAACCTACGCGGAGCGCGAGGCCGCATTCGGCCCTGGACCGAATGGTACTCCGCTGATGCGGGAACTGGAGCGCGTCGTGATGCTCCGCGTGGTCGATGAATACTGGATGGATCACATCGACGCAATGACCGAACTCAAGCGGGGGATCGGTCTGCGCGGCTACGGTGCAACCAAGCCGATCGATGCCTACAAGCAGGAAGGCTTTGACATGTTTGAGGCCATGGTTCGCGGGATCCGGGAAGAGACGGTACGCCGCCTCTACACCGTAAGGGTACGCGTCCAGCAGCCGATTGAACGGAAAGCCGTAGCAAAGAATGCGGCAGCCAATGTAGGTGGAGAACCCGAAAAGAAGAAGCCGGTGAAAAAAGCGCCGAAGCCGGGTCGGAATGATCCCTGTCCCTGCGGAAAAATGAAGGCGGACGGAAGCCGCCGGCTGAAGTACAAGGAATGCTGCGGGAGAAACGAGTAAGCCATTCATGTTTGTTCAGGAAAACGAAAACGGAATCGTATATATGCGGTCGAATCTCATTCCGCTGAAGCATGTTTTCACGACGCGCTTCGGCGGCGTCAGCACCGGTTATCTGGAGAGTCTGAACCTGATCTCAAATCACGGAGATGAGCCGGAGAATATCAGGGAAAACTTCCGCCGGGTTGCCGCTTTATTCGGTACAGGACCGGATGACTGCGCCGTGACAAAACAGGTACACGGAAATGTTGTGCGGACGGTTACGATGGATGACCGGCACAAATGCCTGGACAGGGTCCCCTATGATGCCGACGGGATTGTGACCGCGACACCCGGTCTTCCGATTTTCTGCTTTACGGCAGACTGTGTTCCCGTGCTGCTCTGCGATGCGGAAGCCGGTGTGATCGGCGCCATCCACTGCGGGTGGAGAAGCAGCGTTTCAGACATTCTGAACAATGCGCTGCGGGCCATGCAGGCTCTCGGGGCCGAACCGGCACATCTCCGGGCTGCCATCGGGCCGGCCATCGGCGCCTGCTGTTTTGAGACGGACGATGATGTCCCGGATGCGATCACGGCCTGGCTGTCCGGTGATACGGAAGGCCTCTTCTTTCACAGGGACGATGGGAAGACGATGGTGGATCTTCGTGCGGCGAATGCGAGACGGCTGATACAGCTTGGTGTTCCTGCGGAACAGATTGATAGTTCGGAAGAGTGCACTTTCTGCTGCCATGAAAAGTACTGGTCACACCGGTACACCCGTGGGAAACGCGGCGGTCAGGCAGCCGGCATTGCCCTTCCCGGAGGTGTTGCATGAGAAGAAACCATCGGCCGGACTTCTGCCGGATTGTTGCTCTGCTGCTCGCAGGGGTCATGGTGCTGAGCCTGACCGCCTGCGGCAGACGAAACCAGAACAGCGGGGACGGGATTCCGGAATCAACGGGAGGGAAAGACCTAGCCCGTGCCGAACTGGCGGATAATGTCTTTTCCCTGAATTCAAATCCCAATTACAGCAAAAACCCCTTTGTGGCGACAAACCATTCCAATCAGCTGCTGTGCTGCCTGGTTTATGAGAACATGGTTGAAGTGGATGAAAACTTCCATGTGATCCCGAATGTAATCGGATCCTGGACCAGCAATGACGATTCCACAGTATGGAGTCTTACGCTGGATACGGAACATGAGCATACCTTTTCCGACGGCGATCCGGTGACTGGCCGGGACCTGGTTTACTCCATCGGTTTTGCAATTTACAACGACCGTTACCGCGGGCGCTTTGCCAGTTTTAAAGGCGCATCCTATCACGATGACGGCATGACCGTGACTCTCGGGATCGGCGACAGTCAGTTTGTGAAGCTCCTGAACATCCCGGTAATCAAGTTCGGAACCTTTGAGGTCGAAGCCGGTGTTCCGCCCATCGGGAGCGGGCCGTATATGTATGATGAGGATCTGGTCACTCTCCAGGCAAATCCCCATTATCCGAACAGCAGAAAACTGCCGCTCCAGACGATCTATCTTCAGGAGTACACGGATGCAGAGGGAACGCTGGAGGCTTTTGAGGACGGCGTGATCGATGTGGCGATCAACGACCCTTCCAGCTATACTTCTCTGGGATATGCTTCTTCCAACGAGATCCACAATTATGCCACCACAAACCTGCACTACATCATGTTCAACGAGGAAAGCACCTTCGGTAAAAACAGTGCGTTCCGGGTCGCTATGCAGTATGCCTTTGACCGGGACTATCTCGAAGAACTGTTGAGTGGCGATGCGGTTGCGTCCGCGGTACCGCTGTATCCGACCGTGGACTTCTACCCCCGCGCGCTGGCAGATTCCCTGCATTACAATATGACTACCTGCAAGGCTGTATTGCAGAGCGCCGGAATCGCGGATACGGACGGGGACGGACGGATGGAGTATGCCGGGAGCGGTACCGGGCGGTTTGAAATCGTGATGATCGTCTGTGCCGACAGCAGCGCAAAAGCGGGTATCGTCAATCGGTTTAAAGAGGATATGAAGGCCATCGGCATTACGGTCAATGTTCAGGAACTGGACTGGGATGCCTACAAACAGGCTCTGATTGACGGCTTCTTTGAGTCGGGAAACCTCGAAGTCACATGGGATATGTATTACGGTGAAGTCAAGCTTCGCAACGACTTTGATCTGACCGAACTGCTTCAGGTCCGGAAGAAGGAGAACGAAGGAACCAATATCAACTTCAGCAGATCCCGCGATACGACCATAGAGGACCGCATCAAAAACTACCTGAGGGCGACCGATGCCGCAAGACCATTGGCTTATAACGATCTGTGTGAATATATTACGCGCACATCCGGCAACCTTGTCAGCATCGGTTTCGAAAAACAGCAGATTATCACGCATCGTGGCGTGGTGAAAGGGATGGAACCGAATTTCGGGAATCCCCTGTACGGCTTTGCAGACTGGACCATCGATATGGGTGAATAACGGAGGAGAAGAACAATGACAGACCGTGAATTGATGACCATGGCGCGTGAGGCATCCATGAATGCCTATGTTCCGTATTCCAGATTTCCTGTCGGTGCCGCGATTGAATGTGCCGACGGCAGCGTGTACACCGGATGCAACGTGGAAAATGCGGCACTGGGCAGCACAATCTGTGCCGAACGGACCGCGTGCTGCAAAGCGGTGAGCGAAGGGAAACGCAGTTTCCGCAGAATCGCCATCTATGCCGACAGCGAGAACTGGTGCACACCCTGCGGCGCATGCAGGCAGTTTCTGGCTGAGTTTTCACCGGATATGGAAGTGCTGTGCGCCAAAGCGGGGAACCGTTATGTCAGTTACAAGCTCAGCACCCTGCTCCCGCACACATTCAACTACTGATTGTTTCCCGTCAGAACAAGGTGCTTTTTGTTGCAAAAGCTACAGGAAACGGCAAATGCACAGGGGGATCCCCTGTGCATTTTGCTTTACATCCCCGGAATAATGTGATACAATTCTCACAGAAAGGACAGGCGGCAATATGTTCCGTTGCCGGACTGTTTCATCTCACATTATCTTTTACAGGAGGATTATCACATGGTAGAATTTGCGGAAAGAATGGGCGGAATCAAAGCATCGGACATTCGTCAGCTTCTCGCAGTCGCTTCCAAACCCGATATTATTTCCTTTGCCGGCGGCCTTCCTGCTCCGGAACTTTTCCCGGTTGCGGATATCAAAGCAGCGTATGATGCGGTTCTGGATGAGGCCGGTCCTACGGCGCTGCAGTATGGTGCCACCGATGGCTGGGCGCCGCTCCGCAAACAGATTGCGGAACGCATGCTTGCAAAAAACAATGTGACGATTGATCCCTCGCAGATTATCCTGACAGCGGGCAGCCAGCAGGGGCTTGACTTTATCGGCAAGCTGTTCCTGAATCCCGGAGATGTTGTAGTCCTGGAGAGTCCGAGTTATCTGGGCGCCATCAACGCATTCCGTCAGTACCAGCCGAACTTTGTGGAAGTTCCGACCGACGGAGACGGTATGATCATGGAAGAACTCGATAAAGTTCTTGCAACGACAAAGAATGTCAAGTTCATCTATATCATTCCCGACTTCCAGAATCCGAGTGGACGCACCTGGCCTCTTGAGCGCCGCAAGCAGTTCATGGAAATCATCAACAAGTATGAGATTCCTGCAATTGAGGACAACCCCTACGGCGATCTGCGGTTCAAGGGCGAGTATCTTCCGGCCCTGAAGAGCATGGATGAGAAGGGGCTGATCATGTACTTCGGCACCTTCTCGAAGATCCTTTCTCCCGGTATGCGCCTGGGATGGATCGGGGCAAGCGATGCGATCATCGGCAAGGTGAATCTGATTGCGCAGGCTGCGGTTTTGCAGACGGCTACCATCAATGCCATGGCCATCTCCAAGTATCTCGAGATGTTTGACATTGACGCCCATGTGGCGAAGATCCTGCCGGTCTATAAGCACCGCTGCGAGCTGATGATTCAAACCATGCGGGAAACCTTCCCGGAGGAGTGCAGATTCACCGATCCGGACGGCGGTCTCTTCACCTGGTGCGAGCTTCCCGAGTATATCAACACCCGTGACATTGCGCCCATTGCGCTGGAGAAGAAAGTCGCGTTTGTTCCGGGCGACGGGTTCTATCCCTCCGGTTCCGTCAAGAACTGCATGCGCCTGAATTATTCCAATGCCACCGACGAGCGCCTGGTGGAAGGCGTCAAGCGTCTGGCAGATGTCATCAAAGGGGCAATGAGATGAGCCTGGTGCCCGGATTAAAGGGCAGTGCCTCGGTTCTGGTGATTCATGAAAACACGGCGGCTGTTGTGGGAAGCGGTTCCCTCGAGGTGTTTGCAACGCCCACGATGATTGCCCTGATGGAGAACGCTGCACTGAACACCGTCAAGCCTTTCCTTGCGGAAGGTGAGGCAACCGTCGGAACGGAAATCAGTGTGACGCACGATGTGCCGACGCCGATCGGGGAAACGGTTACCGCGGAGGCGGAACTGATTGCAGTGGATCGCAGGAAGCTTCAGTTTCAGGTGCAGGCCCGCGTGGGGGATGAAATCATAGGCAAAGGAACCCATACGCGTTTTATTATCAATGAAGAGCGTTTTCTCCAGAAAGCGCTTGCAAAAAAGCAGCAGTAGACCTGCCGATACGTAAAACAACAGGAAAGAGGGACGGAATCATCCGCCCCTCTTTCTTTTTGCATGCATTAAAGGGAATCAACCCGCTGATCCAGCCAGGCCAGGATGTCCTGCATGACTTCCTCCCGGTTGGTCTCATTCAGCATCTCATGCCGGCCGCCCGGATAGAGCTTCATGGTAACATCGTGAAGCCCCGCATCGCAGAATGCACGGTAAGCCTTTTCCACCCCGGCGCCGTAGTCGCCGACCGGATCTTCGGCACCCGACATGAAATAGATCGGGGCGTCTTTGTTCATCTTGTCGATGTTGCTCTGCTTGGTCAGAAACTTCAATCCGCCCATCATGTCACGGTACATGCTGCATTTGGCAACAAAGCCGCAGAGTGGATCCGCGATATAACGGTCGACATTTTCTTCGTTGGTGCTGAGCCAGTCAAAAGGAGTACGCGGGTTGTCAATCTTTTTGCAGTAGGAACCGAATGCCATGTCGTTCAGCAGCTTTCCATCGGCTCCGGGTCCTCTCAGCAGCGTCAGCAGATTGGCGGCAAAGAAACCGGCGTTGATCAGCGCAGGGGACTGCTGCCCGGTGCCGCTGAGGATGGCGGCGTCGTATTGGTCCGGATAACGAATCAGATAGGTGCGGGTCAGAAAACTGCCCATGCTGTGCCCGAAAAAGATATAGGGAATGTCATGAAATTCCTGCCGAACCTGATCCCGCAGGGCTTTCATATCATCGACGGCATAGGTCCAGCCGTTTTGAGTGTCAAAAATGCCGAGACCATCCTCGTTTTCAGCAGACAGCCCATGACCGAGATGGTCGTTGCCGACAGCGACATATCCGTTCTCGGCAAGGAAAAACATGAAAGGATCGTAACGGGAGATATGCTCGGCTATCCCATGCGCAATCTGAACAACGGCTTTCGGCGGTTTGTCGGGCGTGCAGATGCGCGCAAGAATTTTGTTTTTCCCGTTGGTGGAAGGAAAGTAAAAGTCCCGGATTTCAGGCATGGCAATTTCTCCTCTCCTGTGTTATAGTGTTGCTTATTCAGATAAACGGATTCTGTTAGCTGCTATTTTACTCCTGTCCTCTGCGTTCGTCAACTGTCTGCGGAATTGCACAGATACAGCTGGAGATGAGAGTAGCGCGGCAGCGGCATGGAAATGGAGGCTTAAGATGAAAATCAAAGTAAAACGGGTCAGTGAAGCTGCCCTCATGCCGGTTCGCGGCAGCAGCCATGCTGCCGGATATGATCTTTGTGCGGCTATCCGGGAGGAACTGACCGTTTTGCCGCATACGACGGTCAAAGTGGATACCGGCCTGCAGATGGAATTGCCGGATGGATATTTTGCGGGAATATTCGCCCGCAGCGGGATCGCATCCCGGGAGGGGCTTCGCCCGGCAAACTGCGTTGGGGTCTGCGATTCAGACTACCGCGGGAACTATATCGTGGCAATCCACAACGATTCCGACGTACCGCGTGTGATCGTACCGGGTGAAAAGATCGCGCAGATGATTGTGCTTCCGTATCTGGCATTGGAGTTTGAAGAAACGGATGATCTGACGGAAACCGAACGCGGAGCGGGAGGCTTCGGTTCAACCGGCAAATAAAAACTCCCCGCCGCAGGCGGGGAGAGAAGATGCTTTGCGGAGCCGTCTGCCGTTTCGCAGACGGTATTCAGCTGATGATGTCGCGGGTGTCGCGGGCGATCACAAGTTCCTCGTTCGTGGGGATGACAAAGACTTTGACCTTTGAGTCGGGAGTGGAAATCATGATGTCCTCGCCGCGCTTGGCATTTGCTTCAGGATCAATCTGAACACCCAGGTAGCCGAAGTACTCGCTGATGGCTGCGCGGGATTCCTTGCTGTTTTCACCGACGCCTGCTGTGTAGATGATGGCGTCCACACCGTTCATGGCTGCCACATAGGAGCCTGCCACCTTGGCAACCCAGTAGTGGAACATATCGAGAGCAAGCTGGGCACGTTCGTTGCCTTCGTCGGCAGCGGAGCTGAGGTCGCGGAAGTCGGAAGAAACGCCGGAAACGCCGGCCACGCCGGACTTCTTGTTTAGGATGTTCAGCATCTCGTCAATGCTGTAGCCGTATTTCTTCATCATGAACTGGATGATGCCGGCGTCGATATCGCCGCAGCGGGTGCCCATCGGCAGACCGACCAGAGGCGTAAAGCCCATGGAAGTGTCCACGCATTTGCCGCCGTCGATGGCGCAGATGGAAGAACCGTTGCCCATATGGCAGGAGATCAGCTTCAGCTCTTCAATCGGTTTGCCCATGAGTTCGGCACAGCGGGAGGAAACGTAACGGTGTGAAGTGCCGTGGAAGCCGTAGCGGCGGATTCCGTCATTCTGGTAATATTCATAGGGAATGGCATACATATAGGCTTTGCCGGGCATGGTCTGGTGGAAGGCAGTATCAAAGACGGCGACCATGGGCACGTCACCCATGACGGCTTTGCAGGCGTTGATGCCCGTGATGTTTGCGGGGTTATGCAGCGGCGCAAACGGCGTGCATTCCTCAATCGCGGCCATGACGTCGTCATCAATCCGGACAGAGTTTGCAAACTTTTCACCGCCGTGAACCACGCGGTGTCCGACTGCGTCAATCTCGGACATGGAGGAAACCACACCGTATTCCGCGCTGGTCAGCTTGTCAATGACGGCTGCGATCGCTTCAGAATGCGTGGGCATGGGAAGATCCTCATTAAACACGGGCTTTCCGCCAACCAAAGGGCTGTGCTTCAGGTGACCGCCGATCCCGATGCGCTCGCAGAGGCCCTTTGCGAGAACGGTTTCGGTTTCCATGTCGATCAGCTGATATTTCAGGGAAGAGCTGCCAGCATTGATAACAAGAATTTTCATGAATTGCGTTCCTTTCTTTCCGGGAAAATACCCCCGGATCATCACATAATATGCCGGGATTCTGTTCCTATTGTAGTAAATTTCATAGAAAAGCGCAAGTCTTTTTTGGGGGCTGAATATGAAAACAATCGGGGTCGTCGCCGAGTATAATCCGTTCCATTACGGGCATGCCTATCACCTGGCGGAAAGCAGACGGATAGCCGGAGAAGATGCCGCCGTGATTGCTGTCATGAGCGGAGATTTTGTACAGCGGGGAGAAGCGGCCGTCTACAGCAAATATGCCCGGGCGGAAGCGGCCTGCCGCTGTGGAGCGGATCTGGTCGTGGAACTTCCGCTGCCGTGGGCGCTTGCCTCTGCGGAAGGCTTTGCAAAAGCTGCAGTAAAAATACTGGCGGCCATGGGGACGGACCTCATCAGTTTCGGCAGTGAAACGGAGGATCTGGAGGAACTCGCTGCCATCGCGGACCTGCTCCGGCAGGAGGACTTTATCGACAGGGTTCGCAGGATGCTGAAGGGGCATCCGGAGCAGAACTATGCCGCTGCCAGACAGCAGACGGCCGAGCAGATACTCGGGAGAAAACTGGACTGCATGCAGCGTCCGAACAGCATCCTGGCACTGGAGTACTTAAAGGCAATTCAGCAGGACGGTCTGGACATCCGTCCGCTCGTCGTCCTGCGCAAAGGAGCCGGGCATGACGAGGCCGGGGGCGGGGAGTACGCTTCGGCATCGGAACTGCGCCGTCGTATCTGTGCAGGGGAAAGCATCCGGAACTCCGTCCCGGCAGCTGCGGAATTGGTTTTTGCCCGGGAACGGGAAGCGGGACGGGAAGTGTCGGATAAAAACCGGGCAGACCTGCTGATGCTGTCCCGCCTCCGCTTCCTGAAACGGGAAGACTATCGGAAACTGTCGGATGCCGGAGACGGTCTGGGAGACCGTCTCTATGAAGCGCTTCGGAACGAACCGGACTGCGAGTCGGCTGCGAGAGGAGCCGCGACACGGCGTTACCCTCTGGCAAGGATCCGGAGAATCCTGCTGTATGCGGCGCTCGGGATCTCAGAATCGGACTTTCAGCGGATGCCGGAGTTTATCAGGATCCTTGCCTTTAATGAAAAGGGCAGATGTCTGCTGCATGAACGAAAGGAAAATGCCGTGCTTCCCATTCTGACGAAACCCGCACAGTTAAGGTCACTGTGCCCGTCGGCGGAGAGCGCGTTTGCATTGAACGCGGATGCACAGGACTTTTATGCACTGCATTATACTGACCGGACTTTCCATATCTGTGGAGAAGATTGGCGCCGGGGACCTGTGTTTTGCGCGTAAAATCCGTCCGCCTGAGCGTCAAAGGCAAAAAAATTTAATTTCATACTTTATTAACAATTGACTAATGCCGCATCCGGTATTAGAATACTTTCATTATTGAATATATATTATATTGAGATGGGACTGCGCAATGAAAACAAAAGAAGAATTGAAAAAACTCATATGCGAAGCCATTGATGCGCGCCGTGATGAGATCTTTGCATTTGCCGATTCTGTTGCAGCGGAACCGGAGCTGGGGTTTAAAGAGTATAAAACCTCGGAGAAGTTTTCTTCGCTGCTGAAGACTCTCGGAAGAGAACCGAGAACAGGTGTTGCCGGTACCGGCGTGGTGGACGCCTATCAGGGGAAAACATCCCAACTCCGGGTTGCGGTGATGGGAGAACTGGACGCCATCCTTGTGGCGGATCATCCCGATGCGGACAAGGTGACCGGAGCGGTTCATGCCTGCGGCCACAATGCCCAGCTGGCTGCTGTTGCAGCCATTGCCTATGCGCTTCACGATACGGATCTTCTGGAAAACCTGGACGGCGATATTGTTCTGATGGGCGTTCCGGCGGAAGAATTTGTTGAGATTACGTATCGCAACAAACTCAGGGAGGAAGGAAAACAGTGGTTCCTGAGCGGGAAGCAGGAGTTTATCCGGCTCGGTGAATTTGACGACATCGACATCAGCGTCATGCAGCACAGTTCCGTGATGGAACCGGGGTTTAAGGCCGGGGCATCTTCCGTATGCACCGGGTTTACGGCAAAGCTTGTCAATTACAAGGGCAAAGCTGCCCATGCGGGAGCGGCACCGTTTGACGGTGTCAATGCGCTCAACGCTGCGATGCTCGGCCTGATGGCCGTACATGCCCAGCGTGAAACCTTCAGGGATGAGGATCATATCCGGGTTCATCCCATCATTACAAAGGGCGGCGACATCGTCAATGTTGTTCCTGCGGACGTCAGGCTGGAGACCTATGTGCGCGGAAGCAATACGGTTGCCATTATGAATGCAGCGGAAAAGGTTAACAGAGCGTTCCGCTCAGGTGCGGATGCGGTCGGTGCGGAATGTGAGATCATTGAACTCCCGGGGTATCTTCCGGTTGTTCAGTGCGATGAACTCAACGATCTCATGTACAACGAACTGAAAACGCTGATTGGTGAAGATGTTCTGAAAATCTGCCCGGGCTTCGGAGGTGGATCCACCGATCAGGGGGATGTATCCCAGCTTATGCCGTCGATTCAGTCCTATTTTGCCGGCGTGACGGGAGGCCTCCACAGTAAGGACTTCTGTATGAAGGACAGGGAACTTGCCATGATCACTTCGGCCAAAGCGCTGCTTTGCCTGGTCATAGAACTGCTCTATGACGGTGCGAAGACAGGCAAAAAGATCAAAGAAGGATTCAAACCGGTCCTCACCAAGGAGGAATATCTCCGTGACTGGGGAAGGTTGGAATTATAAATCACGTTTGAGAGAAAGGTAGGAAAACATGAAGGATTTCAAGGAAAACTTCAATCTGAAGGACTGGAAAGTCCATGTCCTGTGCCTTGTGATCATGGTCATTGCCGAACTCATCGGCACCATGAAGATCGCAATTAACGGGGCAAGAGGAAACGGCATCTCATTCTCCCTGATTCCGATGATGTTTGCGATCATGATCGGCATCATCCTCGGCGGAACCAAGAAGCTCAAGAGAGAAACCATGGAAACCGCATCCGGCTATATCGGAATCTGCGTCATGTTCCTCATTGTCAAGCTCAGCTGCTCCATCGGGCCGTCCTGGGATAAGATCGTAGTTGCCGGCCCGGCGCTGATTCTGCAGGAATTCGGTAACCTCGGTACGATCTTCCTGTCCCTGCCTCTGGCAGTGCTGGTCTTCCGGATGGGCAGAGCTGCCATCGGCGCGGCGTTCTCCATCTCCCGTGAGCCCTCTATCGCCATTGTTGCCGATAAATACGGCCTTGACGGCCCGGAAGGCTCGGGTGTTATGGGCGCCTACGTGACCGGTACCGTGCTCGGTACGGTGTTCTACGGCATTCTGGCATCGATCTTTGCAGGAGCAAAAATCTTCCATCCGTATGCTCTCGCCATGGCGTCCGGCATGGGTTCGGCGTCCATGCTGACGGCGTCTCTTGCCCCGCTGGTGGAAAAGTTCCCGGATATGGCGGAAGAGATTCAGGCCTATGCCGTTACTTCCAACACCCTGACCAATGCCGACGGCCTGTATATGAGCCTCCTGATCGGCCTCCCGCTTACCGAATGGCTGTACAAGAAGCTCGCTAAGAATCATCCCCAGAAAGGTATGAGGCCGCAGAAGGGCAAAGAGGATATCGTTGTCGAGAAGGAGGATATCTAATCATGAAGGAAAAGAAGACTGAAAACATGGGAAAAGTCTGGGCGACCAGAATCAAAGTCCTTCTGATCAGCGGCGTGCTTGCTTCTATTGCGAATATGATTTACGACTGGCGCACCGGCGCGGAGCATATTCACCTGCCATGGGAAGTTTTCCCGGCCCTTCTTTACATGTTCATTATCATCATTGTCAGCTGCGTCATTCATGACCTTCTGGCGAAGGTTCTGCCGTTCCAGGTTCCCGTCATCCTCTATGTGGCGCTGATTACGACCATTCTCAGCTTCCCGTTCGCCGGCTGGTTCTCCACCACCATGGCGACGGAGTTTGCCAAAATCGGCCTGCTTCCGCTTTGCACGCCGATCCTTGCCTATGCCGGTATTTCTGCAGGCAAAGACCTTGACACGTTCAAAGAACAGGGCATTGCGATCGTTTGCACCGCTATCCTTGCCTTCATCGGCACTTATATCGGCTCTGCCATTATTGCGCAGATCATTCTGAAGCTCACAAACGTGATCTGAGCAACCTGAATTAACAAAAAAGAACCGGGAACACTCCCGGTTCTTTTTTGTTGCCTAACAGGCTTCGATTTCCTTGATGTTGTATTCGTTTCCGGTGACCAGAAAGGTGTTGCCGCTTCCGCAGTAGGGGCAGGTTTTGCCCTGCGGGATGGTCGGGTAGGTCTGCGCGCAGTCCTGACAGTAGGTGACTGCTTTCAGCTCCTCAATCTTCAGTTCCGTGTTCTGGAAATGCTCTGTTTTCTGGCGGGCATACTCCCAGAACTCCTGCAGATACATCGGGATAATCCCGCTGACCTCGCCGACTTCCAGTGTAATCGAGCCGACTTCCTTCAGGTCGTTTTCAACCATCAGCTTCTCTACCGTATCAATGACATAGTAGATGGTTCCCAACTCGTGCATTACTTGGCCTTCCGGATGATATTGATGGATTTCTTCGCCACGTTCTTCAGCAGGGGACCAACCTTGTCTTCACAGCGAACCATGGTGGAAGCTTCTGGGACGTCGCGCTCAAGATGAATGGCGTCGAACATGCAGCGGGTAGTGCAGAGACCGCATCCGATGCAGCGGTTCCGGTCTACTACGCTGACGCCGCATCCCAGACAGCGGCTGGCTTCTGCCTTGACCTGCTCTTCGGTGAAGGTGAGGCGATCGTGTTCAAAGGAACGGGCTTTGGAAGCATCGTGCAGAATCTGCTGGCGTGCGGGACGGTCAAAGCAGTCGACGCCGACAACGATGTTGTCCTTGTCCAGTTCATAGAACTCACGCAGATTACGTCCGCGGGTCAGACTCTGGCCGTCCTGGACGAAGCGATGCAGCGACTCGGCGCCTTCACGGCCTGCCGCGATGGCATCAATGGCAAACTTCGGGCCGGTGTAAACGTCACCGCCGACGAAGATGTCGTCCTGTGCGGTCTGATAGGTTACGGAATCGGCAATGGCGTTGCCCTTCTTGCCGGTTTCCAGTGCTCCGACGTCCAGCTTGCCCCAGTCAATGACCTGACCGATGGCGGAGAGCACGGAATTGACTTCAATGGTTTCAAACTTGCCGGTTCCGACAGGCTTCCGTCTGCCTTTTTCATCGGGCTCGCCGAGTTCCATGAGCTCGAATTTCAGGCCGGTAACCTTCCCTTCCTCACCCAAAACCTCAACCGGAGCGTTGAGGAAGCAGAACTTCACGCCTTCTGCCTTGGCCTCTGCAATTTCTTCCTTGTCGGCAGGCATCTCGTCTTCACTGCGGCGGTAGATAACGTAAGTCTCGGCGCCGAGGCGGACGGCCGTGCGGCATACGTCCATGGCGACATTGCCGCCGCCGATGACGGCGCACTTCTTGCCGATTCTGGGCTTCTTGCCGAGGTTGACCTGGCGCAGGAAGTCCACACCGCCGAGTACACCCTTCAGTTCCTCACCGGGAATACCGAGCTTGGAGCTCTTCTGCGCGCCGATGGCGACATAAAAGCCTTTGTATCCCTGCTGGCGGAGCTCCTCGATGGTGACGTCCTTGCCGACTTCGGTGTTCATCTGGAATTTTACGCCCATCTTTTCAAGGACTTCGATTTCGCCCTTGAGCGCGCTGCGGTCGAGCCGGTAACTGGGGATGCCCATCACAAGCATGCCGCCCGGCTGCGGGTTGCGGTCGAAGACCGTGACGTTCTCATACCCCATGCGGGCCAGGTAATAGGCGCAGCTCAGACCGGCGGGGCCTGCACCGATGATGGCGACCTTCTCGGGATACGGTTTGTCGATCGGCCGGCGATACAGACGCTCGGGGATGTAGCGCTCCTCGCTCTTCAGATCCTGCTCGGCGATGAACTTCTTGATTTCGTCAATGGCGAGCGCCTTGTCCAGAGAGCCGCGTGTGCAGGCATCTTCGCAGCGGCGGTTGCAGACATAGCCGCAGACCGAGGGGAAGGGGTTGTCCTGCTTGATGAGCTTGAGGGCATCCAGATAGCGGCCTTCCTTGGCAAGCTGAATGTAACCCTGAATGGCGATGTGCGCGGGGCATGCGGTCTTGCAGGGGGCTGTGCCGGATTCGTGGCAGTTTTTGCGGTTGTCATAGACATAGTTGGGATTGTACTTGTCCTTGCCCCATTTGAGGCCGGTGGGCAGTTCCTGCTTGGGATACTCGACTTCGCCCTCTTTGGTGCAGAGCTTCTGACCGAGTTTTACGGCGCCTGCAGGGCAGACTTCAACGCACTTGCCGCAGGCTACGCACTTTTCTTTTTCAATGTGGGCACGGTAAGCGGATGCGGAAAGGTTCGGCGTATTGAAGTACTGGCTGGTTCGCAGTGCAAAGCAGACACCCAGGTCGCAGTTGCAGAGACCGAAAATCTTGTCCTGACCGTCGATGTTGGTGATCTGGTGGACATAGCCATTTTCTT